>JAEEGG010006225.1_pt1 | contig 28045 bp, 25 predicted proteins | sample 9134161 | NCBI WGS metagenome assembly JAEEGG01 (sample SAMN16246543, study PRJNA631951) | gut metagenome | biome: gut microbiome; feature: rumen; material: CR-attached | host: Bos | place: Iran: Karaj | collected 2018-10 | reverse complement strand
CTGAAGGCCGCCATAGAGGTGCTGAACGACCGCGAGCGTTTTGACCGCCTGCTGCGCGAGGGCAATCCCGAATACGAACGGCTGGTTAAGAAAAACGATTAAAACCCCAATTTTTTAAATGACAGAATAACGGTATTCTACTGTAGAATGCCGTTTTTTTTAGAATCTGACACCAACTACGACATTGAGGGCCTGACTCCCGAGACCGAGTATGAGGTACAGGTACAGGCTAATGGCGATGCTGGCACCTCACCTTGGACCGAGAGCCTGATCTTCGTGACCACCAAGAAGACCTCTATCGAGGAGATCAGCGCCGACGTGAAGGGTGACAACCGCTACTACAACATGATGGGTCAGCAGGTTGACGGCAACAATCTGCCCGCTGGCATCTACATCCACAACGGCAAGAAGGTTCTCGTGAAGTAAGGCTTCTGCCCATAACTTAACGAAAATCCAGAAATAATGACTGCACATGGCCGATTGGTCATGTGCAGTCTGTTTTTAGGCAATGATATTGTGCCTGGCCCAGTGCCTGTTTTAATGCGAATTACGCTAATTATACTAATTTGGCGAACAAATAATAATCGGAAATCCGCATTCATCAAATTGATGAGGGTCTATCGGGGGGCAGGGGCGGCGGGGTCATGCGGGACTGGTCGAGCTGCTGCATGGTGCTGATGCGGCGCATGGTATTGCGATAGACCAGCCAGATGAGCAGGACAAACAACACGTTGATGACCACCGAGAGGGCCGGGAAAATGCCCTCGCTGAAGGCCAACGCATCATATACCCAATGGATGATGACGGGCACGGCCAACACACAGACGGCCGTGAGCCTCGAGCGATCGCCAAAGTGGCGCTTGCTGTAGAAGTAGCCCATGGCACAGGCGATAGCGAAGTGGGCCGGAACGGCAGTGATGCCGCGCATGATGCCCGTTCCCAGCCAGTTGTCGCTCTGCAGCAGGTACAGGATATTCTCGGTACCGGCAAAGCCCAATCCCACACAGGCGGCATAGACGATGCCATCGAGGTACTCGTCATAATAGGGGTTATTGCGCAGAAAAAGCCACAACATGAGCAGTTTGGCGCATTCCTCGGGCAATGCGGCGGCAAACAGTGCCGTCGAGACGGCTCCCTGGAACGAGCCCAAGTCGTAAAGCTTCACACCGGCCATGGCCAAGAACGAGGTGATGACCAGCGTGACAAATGTCGAGCCCACGCCATAGAGGAAGGCCTTGTAGAGCATCCTCAGGGGCTCAGGACGAAGCGAGTCTTTCTTGTAAATCCACCAGCCGAGTATCACGACGGGAATCAATGCGGTGATGATGACGAGGAGCATTGTTTGTTAGTTTTTAGTCCTTAGTTTCTAGTCCCTAGTTTTTGGTTGGGTTTTAGTAAAATGCACCCGATGTGATGGGCATCGGGTGCATTGTTTCGACATCAACACGATGGTTTACAACGCCAGGCGCAGACCGATCGTGTAGAAGCGCATGTCGGGAGCCTCGCTGCTGCGGCTGGTCGAGCGGCAGTCCTTGGGCAGGCTGAACCAGCAACCGCCACGGATCACGAGACGCTGTGACTCGTCAAGGCTAGTGGGCTGCTCGGTGCCGTAGGGTGCATAGGCGTCGGTGCACCACTCGTGCACGTTACCGCTCATGTCATACAGGCCCAACTCGTTGCTGTGCTTCGAGCCCACGGCATGGGTACCGTAATCGGGGCTGTCACTGCCAACGGCGTAGCTGTTGCCATAATACCAAGCGACATCGTCGATGTTGTCACTGCCGGCATACATCGAGCCGCTGCCCTTGTTGCCGCCACGTGCTGCATACTCCCACTCGGCCTCGGTGGGCAGACGGAAGTTCTTGCCCGTGAGGATATTCAAGCGGTTGATGAATTCCTGGCAATCGGCCCAGCTTACCTGCTCAACAGGACGGTTGGGATCACCGGTGAAGCCGCTGGGATTGCTGCCCATAACGGCCTGCCACAGTTCCTGGGTCACCTCGGTCTGACCGATGCTGTAGGGTTCCAGGGTCACTTCGACGGCGGGCAGCTCATCGGCATTGGCGATGCCAGCATCGACCATAGCCGAGTCAACACCCATGGTGAAGGTGCCTCCCTCGACTGAAACCATCTTGAACGAAACGCCATTGACGGTGTACATGCCGGGGATGGTGTTGTAATTCTGCATGCGCTCGATGAACGAGTTGGCAGCGGTCTTCAATTCGCCGAAGTTCTCGTCCATAACCGAGCTGCAGTCGAGCAGCAGCATCACCAGAGCGCTGGAATAGGTACTCTCCACGTCGGGCAGACGGTCGGCCGAGAATTCGGTGCTGTGTTCCCACTCCTGCTGGTCCTCGATCCAGTACCACTCCTGGATGTTCTTCTTCTCGATACGCTCCTCGCTGTCGAGCTGGATGCCCTCGAACACGAGCGATACGAACACGCCCTCAACACTCGATGCAGCCACGCTGTCGCCCGAGGTGCAGGTCATGCCGTGATAGGTGATGTTGGTCAGGCTGCGGGTCTTCAACGAGAAGACGCCCTCGATATAGACCTGCGAATCGTCGACGGTGGCATCGTTCACCTCGTCCAGGGTGAAGCGGATGCGGGTGCCCGTTCCCACACCGGGGAACATCAGGGTCAGCGTCTCAGACATGTTGCGGCTCACCAGATCGTCGGCGATGGCCTGGAACTGGACGTTAGCCTCGGCAACCGAGTTCACCTCGACGGCCTTGGTCGAGTCGCTAGACAACGCGTAAAGGTTGCTGCGGAACTTGTTGGCGTCCTTGACGTTCTCGTTCATCAGACCAACGGTATAGGCCTTGATGGGACGACCATACACGTGCTCGTCGGCGATGCGGGCCTGCAGGGCCTGGGCATACTCGGCATCGGTGTCATATTTATCGGTCATCATGAGCGAGCCCTGGTCGAGACCCTGTGTAAAGGTAACGACGGCCACATTCTGCAAGTGGGCAGGGCGCATGGCGGTGTTGAGTGCATCCAGGGCCTTATCTACCGAGTAGTAGAGCAAGCGGCCAGGCTGCGAGGTCAAACCATCGACAAAGGAGTTGAAGCCTGCCACGGTTGTCGAGTCAAGGTTGGTGAGTTCCTTGGTGATGAGCGTCTGGTTGTAACCAGTGATGCCCATGTAGATACCCGTGTCGACGATGGGGTTAACCGGACCGTTCAGGATGATGTCGATCACAAAGTTGATGTCGGCAATGTTGATTTCGCCGTCATGATTCATGTCACCCTTGACGTCATAGGTGGAATTCATGATGTGGCCGATCAACACATTGATGTCGGCAATGTTCACCTCGCCATCAGCATTGACATCGCCCTCGATGTTGCTGGAGGCGCGATACGGGCCAGCAAATGCCATCGCTACCGACAACAGAATCAATGAAAACAAAGTAGTTAATCTCATATACGTATAATTTTAGATTGATATATAATCTTTTGCACGCGGGCCCATGTGGGCACTCTGATAAAACAACCTACAAAATTACACTTAATTTATCCATTAATCAAAACTTTTGAGCAGAATAGTTATTAACAATTTACCCGTTTTGGGGAATTTTTGGTGTATCTTTGCGGCCGTAATTGTCCAAAACGGTCAATTTTACGTCACAAATGGTATCGATTGTCCACCTCATAGGAGTCATCGTCACCGTCGGCCTGTTGCTGGCGGTGAGTTGGTTATCGGGCCGCCACATCAAGGATGCACGCAGTTTCACCACCGGCGGCACTAGTGGCAGCTGGATGGTGTGCGGTGCGCTGCTGGGCACGCTGGCAGGCGGGCAATCCACCATCGGCACGGCCCAGTTGGCCTTCAGCTACGGCCTGTCGGCATGGTGGTTCACCATCGGTGCCGGTTTGGGAGCACTGGTGTTGGGCGTGTTCTTCACGGGACCGCTGCGGCGCAGCGGCTGCACCACGCTGCTCGAGGTGGTGAGCCGCGAGTATGGCCACAAGGCCGAGACCGTGGGGTCTGTGCTCTTTCTCGTGGGCATCTTCATCAGCATCGTGTCACAGGTGATTTCGTCATCGGCAATGATCGGGAGCCTGTTCGGCATGCCCACACAATGGGCCTCGATAGCCGGTGCGGCCCTCATCATGCTGATGGTGTTGCACGGCGGCATCCGCAGTGCCGGTGTCGGGGGCATCGTCAAGCTCATCCTGCTCTACCTGTGCTCGCTGGCGGCAGGTATTGTCGTGTGGCACATGGCCGACGGGCTGAGTGGACTGCGAGCCGGCATTGACAGCATCTACCAGTCCCCTACCCTGGTCGATATCAACGGCTTGAGCGACATCGAGAGTATCCACCACCGCTACGGCAGCCCGTTTGCACGAGGCTTTTTCATGGACATGGGCGGTTGCCTGTCGCTCGTCCTGGGCGTGGTGTGCACCCAGAGCTATGCCCAGTGCATCTGGTCGGCCGCATCGACCCCCAAAGCGCGCCGTGGTGCCCTGTTGTGTGCCCTGTTCATGCCCATCATCGGTGCGGCATGCACGCTCGTGGGCATCTATATGCGCGGCCATTATGTCACGACTGCCGAGCTGACCGCAATGCAGGCGGCCGGTGAGGCCCTTCCTGCCGGCATCGGCGTCATCGAGGACTCGGCACAGGCATTTCCCGCCTTCATCCTCAATCACCTGCCCGCTTGGCTGGGGGGCCTGATGCTGGGAACGATGCTCATCAACATCCTGGGGTGCGGCAGCGGGCTTGCCCTGGGTGCGGCAACGATTCTCGTGCGCGACGTTTACGGTAACCTGCGGCGGCGCCTGGGCATGGCGGCTGGCCGCCTCAGCGCACTGCTGCAGGCCCGCCTGTCCATCGTCGGCATCCTGATGGCTGCCGTCATCGCTGCCCTCGTGTTCCACGGCAGTTTCATCAACGACCTGGGCTTCCTCTCGCTGGGTCTGCGCGCCGTGGCTATCCTGTTCCCATTATGCTTTGCCCTGTGGTTCCCTGGACGGTTCCAGCCCCGCAGCATCCTGCTGTCGATGCCTGTGGGCGTGGGCGCCATGCTGCTGGCCGACGCCTTGTCCCTGCCAGGCAACGCCATTTACTACGGCTTGGGAGCCTCGTTAATGGCCATTGCGATGCTGCAAAGCAAAAAAAAGCATAATTTTCGCTAAAATTGCATGCTAAAAGCAATATTTTATTATCTTTGCGCCCGCAAAAGTCAAAAAGAAAAACCAAACCTGTAATCAATATGGATAATTTTGCCGCTACCCTGCTCGAAGACCTGCACCGCTACCTGGTCAATCGCGGCGCAGTGGACGAGCGCATGCCCGAGTGTCCCGACGTGGAAGACAAGTGGGTTGCTGTGGCTGAGGCCTATCTGCCTGATGGAGCACGGGAGTTTGCCTCCTATCCCATCGCCTCGCTGGGATGGATGATGTTCATCGGCATGGCCATCGCCAAATACTGGGACACCGACTGGGAAAAACACGGCAAAATTGATGACCTGTACACACCCATGCGAGACAAACGCGGCTTTGACAACTTGGACGAATATATCCTGGACGAGGTGCTCGACCTGCACGGTGACGACGCCGAGGCAATGCAGACGCTGGTGGGCGACTGCGCCGAGCGTGCCAAGCGAGCCCTCTTCAGCCAAGACATCGAGCCCGGCACTGCCGACGCCTTCAGGGGCTATGTCGCCTGCCTGCAGTGCATGTACCAGCTGGGCATGGCAGTACAGCTCAAGGCCATGGGATATCATATGGAGAGGCTTTAGGTTTTAGGCTTTAAGTAACCTGATTAAAAATTATTAGCAACTGAAAAAACTGAGATGAATATGAAGAAAGTTTTACTGATTAACGGCTCCCCCCACGAGAAGGGGAATACCTACTTTGCCCTGAACGAGGCGGCTAAGACGCTCAACGAGTCAGGCTTCATAACCGAAATCGTATGGATTGGCAATAAATCCGTGCGCGGCTGCATCGCATGCGGCACCTGCGCCAGCAAGGGTGACGGCCACTGTGTGTTTAACGACGACCTGTGCAACGAGGTCATCGACAAGATGAACGAGGCCGACGGCCTGATCGTGGGCTCACCGGTATTCTACGGCACGCCCACCGGCAATGTGCTCAACCTGATTCACCGCATGCTGTTTGCGGGTGCCAAGGTGAACGGCAAGCCTGCAGCTGCAGTTACCGTATGCCGCCGTGGCGGCTCCACTGCCGCTTTCCAGACGTTGCAGATGCCTTTCCAGATGGTGAACATGCCGCTGGTGACCTCACAATACTGGAACATCGCCTTTGGCCGTGAGGCCGGCGAGGCGCGTCTTGATGCCGAGGGCATGCAGACGATGCGCACGATGGCCCAGAACATGGCCTGGATGATCCGTCAACTGAGCACGGGCACTGCCCAGCCTCCCCAATACGAACCCTGGCAGGGCACCCACTTCATCCGCTGATGATTGCCGACCACGACCCGATGGGGCACGCTATTGCCGACTTCTATGCCACCGGCAAGGCGGCGCGGTTGCGTGTATTCTCGCCGATGTTTGACGAGGACGAGATTCCCGTGACCACGCTGTTCCGCAGTGTCGAGGACATGCCTGCCATCGAGCAGGAAGCGTTGCACAAGGCAAGCGGCGCCATCCTGGACGTGGGAGGCGGTGCCGGTTGCCACTCGCTGGCACTGCAGGCAATGGGCAAGGACGTGACGGCAATCGACATATCGCCGCTGGCCGTGACGACGATGCGCGAGCGCGGTGTGCGCGATGTGCGGCAACAGGACTTTTTCACGCTCGACGGCCGGTTTGACACCATCCTGATGCTCATGAACGGCATCGGCATCGTGGGCACTGTCTCACGGCTACCGGCCTTCTTCATGCAGGTGGAGCGCCTGCTGGCGCCCGGCGGGCAGCTGCTGTGCGACTCCAGCGACATCTGCTACGTGTTTGAGGACGAGGACGGATTCATCGACCTCACGGGCGTAGAGGGTTACTATGGCGAGTTGACCTACCAGATGCAGTACAAAGATGTGAAAGGCGAGCCCTTCCCGTGGCTGTTTATCGATGCCGAGACCCTGCGCGAGCAGGCTGCGGCATGCGGCTTTGACTGCGAAGTCATCGCCCACGGCGACCACTACGACTATCTGGCCCGCCTCACCCGGCGCCAATAAAAAACAACTGAATAATCTGATATTTCTGATTGGCTACAAAACGCTTTTGCGTGTTTTGGGGTTCATTTCAGATGGTTCAGACTATTCAGTTGTTTAATTAAATGTGGTTTTCATGGTATTGACGAGGTTTATGCGGTGGCTTGCAGCAGGGCTGCGATGGCATCGGCGGTGTCAGGGTTGTCGATGAGGAACTGCTTGGCGGCCTCACGTCCCTGGCCCAAGCGGCCGTCTTGCCAACTGAACCATGCACCGCTCTTCTTGATGATGCCGGCCTCGGTGCCCAGGTCAAGCAATTCGCCCGCACGGCTGATGCCCGTGCCGTAGATGACGTCGAACTCGGCCTTGCGGAAGGGCGGCGCCACCTTGTTCTTCACGACCTTGACACGAGTCTGGGCGCCCAGCACGCGCTCGCCGTCCTTGATATGGGCCAGGCGGCGGATGTCGAGGCGCACGCTGCTGTAAAACTTGAGGGCATTGCCGCCAGTGGTCGTCTCGGGATTACCGAACATCACGCCCAACTTCTCGCGCAACTGGTTGATGAAGATGCAGCATGTGCGCGTCTTGGCGATGGTGGCGGTGAGTTTCCTCAAGGCCTGGCTCATCAGGCGGGCCTGCAGTCCCATCTTGCTCTCGCCCATCTCGCCCTCGATTTCGGCTTTTGGAGTCAAAGCGGCGACGCTGTCGATGACAATGACATCGATGGCGGCCGAGCGGATGAGCTGGTCGGCAATTTCCAGCGCCTGCTCGCCGTTGTCGGGCTGGCTGATCCACAGATTGCGTGTGTTCACACCCACGGCCTCGGCATAGGAGCGGTCGAAGGCGTGCTCAGCGTCGATATAGGCCGCAATGCCACCCATCTGCTGCGCTTGGGCGATGGCATGCAGCGCCAGCGTGGTCTTGCCCGACGACTCCGGGCCGTAGATTTCGACAATGCGTCCGCGGGGATAGCCACCCACACCCAGGGCCCTGTCCAGACCGATGGAGCCCGTGGGGATGACGTCCACATCCTCGACACTCTCGTCGTTCATGCGCATGATGGCACAGGAGCCAAAGGCCTTCTCAATCTTGGCTACGGCATTCTGCATCACCTGCAGCTTCATGGGGTCGACCTCGACGGCGCGCGGCGTGTGGGGCGCGGTCTCGGCAACGTGGTTGCACACAATGTCGGGCGTGGCAATGCTCAGTACTTGCTGCCCGTCAATCATCACTTCCTGTTTCAAAATCTGCTCAGTCATAGTTTATCTAGTTTTTAGTTGTTAGTTTTGTTTGACGATGCAAAGTACGGGCAGCAAAGTGCCAAAACATGGCACTATTTCGATAAAGAACTTTAAATAACCCCAAAACACATTGACTATCCCTAGAAAATATTGTCTCGTGTTCTAGCTGTACAAAAAGCGATGGCGCAGTGCAATCACTGCACCACGCCATCATAACGAATATTAACCTTTTAAATACTTATAATATAAATTACTTTACTTCTTCATAGGTTGTGTCCTCTACATTGTCGCCGCCCTGGCCCGGGTTGCCGCCCTGCTGGGGACCACCCTGGAAGCCGCCCATGTTGTTGGGATCGAAGCCAGCGCCTTGAGGTCCGCCTTGTGCGCCACCGGCCTGCTGATACATCTTCTCGAACAGCGAGTTCAGTTCGGCACTTGCCGTGTCGATGGCAGCGAGGTCTTGGCTCTTGTGAGCGTCCTTGAGTTTGCCCAGGGCACCCTCGATCTGGCTCTTGATGTCGGCGGGCAACTTGTCGCCACTGTCCTTGAGCACCTTCTCGGTTTGGAAGATGAGGGCGTCGGCGCCGTTGATCTTGTCGATGCGCTCCTTCTCGGCGGCATCGGCGGCGGCGTTGGCGGTAGCCTCGTCCTTCATGCGCTGGATCTCGGCGTCGCTCAGGCCACTGGAAGCCTCGATGCGGATGCTCTGCTCCTTGCCGGTAGCCTTATCCTTGGCGCTGACGTTCATGATACCGTTGGCATCCACCTCAAAGGTCACCTCGATCTGCGGAATACCGCGGGGAGCGGGAGCGATGCCGTCCAGATGGAAGCGGCCCAGCGTCTTGCAGTCCTTAGCCATGGGACGCTCGCCCTGCAGCACGTGGATCTCTACCTCGGGCTGGTTGTCGGCAGCGGTCGAGAAGACCTGACTGCGGCGGGCGGGAATCGTGGTGTTGGCCTCGATGAGCTTGGTCATCACGCCACCCAACGTCTCGATACCCACACTCAGGGGAACTACGTCGAGCAACAGGACGTCCTTGACGTCGCCGGTGAGCACACCGCCCTGGATAGCGGCGCCAACGGCTACAACCTCGTCGGGGTTAACGCCCTTGGACGGAGCCTTGCCGAAGAATTTCTCGACAATCTGCTGTACGGCGGGGATACGGGTCGAACCGCCCACGAGGATCACCTCGTTGATGTCGCTGGTGCTCAGGCCGGCATCGGCAAGAGCCTTGCGGCAGGGTTCGATGGTACTCTGGATCAGGTCATCGCACAACTGCTCAAATTTGGCACGCGTCAACGTCTTTACCAAGTGCTTGGGCATGCCGTCGAGCTGCGTGATATAAGGCAGGTTGATTTCGGTGCTGGTGGAGCTGGAGAGCTCGATCTTGGCCTTCTCGGCAGCCTCTTTCAGGCGCTGCAGGGCCATGGGATCCTTGCGCAGGTCCATGCCGTTCTCCTGCTGGAACTCCTCGGCCAGCCAGGTGATGATGCGCTGATCAAAGTCGTCGCCACCCAGGTGGGTGTCACCATTGGTGGCCTTCACTTCAAACACGCCGTCACCCAGTTCCAGGATCGAAATATCAAATGTACCGCCACCCAGGTCAAACACGGCAATGCGCTTGTCGCTGTTGTCCTTGTCCAGGCCATAGGCCAATGCGGCAGCAGTGGGCTCGTTCACGATGCGCTGCACCTTCAGTCCGGCAACCTCACCGGCTTCCTTGGTGGCCTTGCGCTGAGCGTCGTTGAAGTAGGCAGGCACGGTGATGACAGCCTCGTCAACGGTGGTGCCCAGGTAATCCTCGGCAGTCTTCTTCATCTTCTGGAGAATCATGGCCGAAATCTCTTGCGGGGTGTACTGGCGGCCGTCAATCTCGACGCGAGGCTGGTTGCTGCCGTTGTTCACCACCTTGTAGGGCATGCGCTCCACATCCTTCAGGACGTGGTCATACTGCTCGCCCATGAAGCGTTTGATAGAAAATACGGTACCCGTGGGGTTCATGATGGCCTGACGCTTAGCGGGGTCGCCCACGATGCGCTCGCCACCATCCTTGAAAGCAACTACCGAAGGCGTCGTGTTGCGGCCTTCGCTGTTGGGAATTACAACAGGCTTGGTGCCTTCCAGAACCGAAACACACGAGTTGGTTGTTCCTAAATCGATACCAATAATCTTACCCATAATTAAATCTCTCTTTCTTTCTTTTATATGTTTTTAATGTTGTTAATTCAGTTTTAGTTTCTAGTTTCTAGTCCCTAGTTATTAGTTGTTGGCATCCGCCATCACATACCTGCTAAGGCCTAAAATCTATCACCTCATATGCAAACGGTGTGCCAAAAGTGGCAGGCTGACACATTGTCAGCAAATCTGTCAGTATAGAGCTCGATGCTTAACTTCCGCGCCCTTGGGCCTCACGCTAAGGCGCGAAGACGCGAAGTCAGGGCAGACAGAAATAATTGGCCGACAACTAAAATCTGCGGCTTTGCGTGAGGTTGTGTCGGTGGACAGTCACACGTGTTCTCGCGAAAAAAAGGAAAAAATTCGTTTTTTCTTGTCATTCTGTTCGCCTTGTATTATCTTTGCCTGTTGGAATTGTGCCAAGGGGCATGATTCATTATAATGTGTGACTCTAAATCAAGTTAATGTTATGATTATCATCGGAATTGCCGGCGGAACCGGCTCAGGTAAAACCACAGTGGTGCGCAAAATCATGGAACGTCTTCCCGAAGGCGAGGTAGGCGTAATTTCACAGGACTCCTATTACAAGGACTCAAGCCATGTGCCCCCCGAAGAGCGTCAGAACATCAACTTTGACGAGCCTGCTGCCTTTGACTGGAACCTGCTGCTGGAGCACGTGAAGATGCTCAAGAAGGGTGAATCCATCGAGATGCCCACCTATAGTTATTTGACCTGCTCGCGCCAAAAAGAGACGGTGCCCATGGGCCCGCACGACGTGGTGCTCATCGAGGGCATTATGGCACTAAGTGACCCCCGTCTGAGGAAAATGATGGACATCAAGGTGTTTGTTGACGCCGACGGCGACGACCGCCTGATCCGCGTCATCTCGCGCGACTGCATCGAGCGCGGCCGCACGGCCGAGGCCGTTATCGACCGCTACCAGCGCGTCTTGAAGCCCATGCACCAGCTGCACATCGAGCCGACGAAGAAATTTGCCAACATCATCATCCCCGAGGGCGGAAACAACGAGGTGGCCATCAACCTGATTACCGACTATATCAAGGGCCGCCTGACCACAAACAAGAAATAATGAAACTGCCCTGGCAACACAACAGTCAACCCCAGGACGAGGGCAAGACCGGTGTCAAGCCCAGTGACAAAGCTACCGTGGCCCGCCTGAAGGCGTCGGGCGACGAGGGCACGCTTGTGCTCAGCACCGACAACCTGGTGAAGAAATACCGCCAGCGCACCGTGGTCAACCACGTGTCAATCAATGTGCATCAGGGCGAAATCGTGGGACTGCTGGGACCCAACGGTGCCGGCAAGACCACAACCTTCTACATGACCACGGGCCTTGTCACCCCTAACGAGGGACGCGTGTTCCTGAACGATGTGGACATCACTACCCTGCCGGTTTACCGCCGCGCCCAACTGGGCGTGGGTTACCTGCCGCAGGAGGCTTCGGTGTTCCGCACCCTGAGCGTTGAGGACAACATCCGCACCGTGCTGGAAATGACCGACCTCACGCCCGCCGAACAGAAGGACCGGCTGGAGCAGCTCATCAGCGAATTCCACCTGCAGAAGGTGCGCAAGAACCTGGGTAACCGACTGTCGGGTGGCGAGCGCCGCCGCACCGAGATTGCCCGCGGCCTGGCCATCAATCCGCACTTCATCATGCTGGATGAGCCTTTTGCCGGTGTGGACCCCATTGCCGTGGAGGACATCCAGAGCATCGTCTATAGCCTGAAGAGCAAGAACATCGGCATCCTGATTACCGACCACAACGCTCCCGAGACGCTGAGCATCACCGACAGGGCCTACCTGCTGTTTGAGGGCAAAATCCTGTTCCAGGGTACCAGCGAGGAACTGGCCGAGAATCCGACCGTGCGCGACAAGTACCTGGGCCACAACTTCGTCTTCCGCCGCAAGAAATTTGACTAAATAGGTTCTATCGAGATGAAAATCGGGATTTTTGGCGGGTCATTCAACCCGATACACAGCGGACATGCCATCATCGCCCACCACATCATCAGCAGTGGTGCCGTGGACCGGCTGTGGCTGATGGTATCGCCCGTCAATCCGTTGAAAGTCGGTCTTGAGCAGCAAGTGGCCGACACCGACCGCCTGCGCATGGTGGAAATGGTGACCAGGCCGCTTGAGAATGTCGAGACCTCGGCTTTTGAGTTCACGATGCCCAAGCCGTCCTATACCATCGACACGCTGAACGCCCTGCAATCCAAATTCCCCGACGACGAGTTCTATCTGGTCACGGGTGCCGACAACTGGGTCATCTTTAACCGATGGCGCAACAGCGAGGAAATCCTGGCCAAGTACCATCTGCTGGTCTATCCCCGCCTGGGCTATGACGTCGTGATTCCCGAGGAACTGCGCGACCGCGTGACACTGGTTGACGCGCCCATCATCGAATTGTCGTCGACCGCAGTGCGTGAACGCCTTGCCCAAGGGCTGAGCGCGCGCTACTACGTGCCCGACGAGGTATTAAGTTATATTGAACGAAAAGGGCTTTATAGGATTAGTGATTAGAGAGAATGGATAAACTGACACCCAACGAGCTGGCATTTATCGCCCTTGCCAACGAGTATTGCCATGCGATGGAACGTGTGGGCGAATTTGAGTCACGCGACCAGTTTGTGGCCCAGATGCTGAAACTGCTGCCCCGCCTGTACATCACCGTCAACGACATCGAGGACGACAACTACAGCGAGGAATTCATCGACTCGGCACTGGACGAGGATGTCTATGACCTGGTGCGCGACCGCGTAGCGCAGGTCATGGCCGAGGAGGACATCTACCTGGAAGTCTTCCTCGAGGACATGAAATACAGCGACACGCCCATCTCGGCCTCGGTGTCGGAGAACCTTGCCGACCTGTACCAGGAATTCTTTAACCTGATACACTCGATACAGGACGCCCTCACCGAGACTCAGCATGAGATGCTGTGCCAATGCAAAATCAACTTCATCAACTACTGGGGACAGACCTTGTGCAACGTCCTCAGGGCACTGAATGCCATATATTACGGAATTTAAACTATCAGCAATATGAAAAAGACAGATAAATATGTGAGCTCGCTGCTCGAGTTCCTGGATAACAGCCCCTGCAATTTCCTGGCTGTGGACACCGTGAAGAAAATCTTGACCGCCAACGGCTTCAAGGAGAAGAAAATCGATGACAAAATGACCGCCAAGGCTGGTGAGAAGTACTTTTTCACCAAGAACGACAGCGCCATCTTTGCCGTGCAGGTGGGTAAGAAAAAGCCTGCCGACACGGGCTTCAAAATCATCGCTGCCCACAGCGACTCGCCCTGCTTCCGCATCAAACCGGCGAGCGAGATTCCCGGCGACGGCGGCATCCTGCGCCTGAACACCGAGGTCTATGGCGGACCGATTCTCTATACATGGTTTGACCGCCCCCTGTCGCTGGCAGGCCGCGTGCTGCTCAAGGGCAAAGACGCCTTGCACCCCGTGACCAAGCTGCTCAAGGTGGACCGCCCGCTCTTGTGCATCTCGCACCTGGCCATCCACTTCAACCGCGCCGTCAACGAGGGCAACCACCTGTCGAAGCAAAAGGACATGCTGCCCATCCTGGCCAAGATCAACAAGGACATGGAGTGGCGCAACACCCTGCTCAACCTCGTGGCCGATGAGCTGCAGGTCGAGGCAGAAGACATTCTGGATTTTGACCTGATGCTCTATGACGTGAGCAAGGCCAGCCTGTTCGGCCTGAACAACGAGTTCATCTCGGCCGGCCGCCTCGATGACCTGAGCATGGTGCATGCCGCCATTACGGCCATCACCGAGGCCAAGGACAAAGACGCGACGCTGGTAGCAGCCATCTTTGACAACGAAGAGACCGGCAGCGGCACCAAGCAGGGCGCCCACTCGCCCGTGCTGGGCAACATGCTGCTCAGGCTCGTCATGGCACTGGGAGGGGACTTTGAGGACTTTGGACGCGCCATTCACCGTTCGTTCATGGTGTCGGCCGACAATGCCCATGCTTTCCATCCCAACTATGCCGAGAAATATGACCCGACCAACCATCCCGCCCTAGGCGGCGGCCCGTGCATCAAGGTGAACGCCAACTGCAAGTACATGAGCGACGCCCACTCGGCAGCGATCTTTAAGAGCCTGTGCGAGAAAGCCGGTGCCCCGTTCCAGTACTTCGTGAACCACAGCGACGTGGCTGGCGGCTCGACCTTGGGCAATATCTTGACCGGTCAGCTCGACATCGAGGGCGTTGACGTGGGAAATCCCGTGCTGGCCATGCACTCGGTGCGCGAGACCGGCTCGTGTGACGATCATGTGAACATGATCAAGGTGATGAAGTGCTTCTTCGCCTAAAATGGGCCTCACGCTAAGACGCGAAGGCGCTAAATCTTTATTATTTCTTTGCGGCTTAGCGACTTAGCGTGGGACTAGTATAATGGCTGGGGTATGGTAAGTTACTTGCAGGTAGAAGGCTTGAGCAAGGCGTTTGGCGTCGATGTGCTCTTCGAGGATCTGACCTTTGGCGTTGCCGAGGGTGAGAAAATCGGCCTTATCGCTAAAAACGGCACCGGCAAGTCTACCCTACTCGACATCCTGGCTGGCGTTGCCTCACAGGACAGCGGCACGGTCATCTACCGCAACAACCTGCGCGTGGGTTACCTGCCGCAGTTGCCCGACCTGGGCGGGGCGCACACCGTGCTCGACGCGTGCCTGCATGGCGACGACCCGCGCTCGGGAGCCATTCATGCCTATGAGGAGGCCCTGCGCACCGGCGACAGCGATGCGATGACAGCTGCCATCCAGGCGATGGATGCCAATGTGGCATGGGACTATGAGGAACGCTTCAAGCAGATTCTCACCCAGCTCAAGATCACCGACTACAACCAGCCTGTCAAGGAACTGAGCGGAGGCCAGGTCAAACGTGTGGCGCTGGCCCGCCTGCTCATCGATGAGCCGCAGATGCTCATCCTGGACGAGCCCACCAACCACCTCGACATCGACATGATCGAGTGGCTGGAGAACTACCTGCAGCGCAGCCGTGTGACCCTGCTGATGGTGACCCACGACCGCTACTTCCTGGACAACATCTGCAACCGCATCCTGGAGATGGACCAGCACAGCATCTTCTCCTACAGCGGCAACTACAACTACTACCTGGAAAAGCGCGCCGAGCGCATCGAGGCCCAGAATGCCCAAGTGGAACGGGCCCGCAACCTGCTGCGCACCGAGCTGGACTGGATGCGCCGCCAGCCGCAGGCGCGCGCCCACAAGGCACAGTACCGCATCGACGCCTTCTATGACCTGCAGGAACGTGCCCAGCAGCGCCGCGACGACGGGGAGGTGGAACTGAACGTGAAGAGCGCCTACATCGGCAAGAAAATCTTCACGGCCCACCATGTGTGCAAGCGCTACGGTGACAAGGTGATCCTGGACGATTTCAACTACACGTTTGCCCGCTACGAGAAGTTGGGCATCGTGGGTGACAACGGCGTGGGCAAGACCACGTTCATCAAACTGCTGCTCGACATCGTCAAGCCCGACAGCGGCTACTTCGAAATCGGCGAAACGGTGAAATTTGCCCATTACAGCCAGGAAGGGATGAACTTTGACGAGGGCAAACGCGTGATTGATGCCGTGCGCGATGTGGCGGAATACATCTATTTTGACGAGAAACACCACTATACCGCCATGGCCTGGCTCAACCACTTCCTGTTCACGCCGCAGGACCAGCAGAAGTACATCGCCAAACTGAGCGGTGGCGAACGCCGCAGGCTCTATCTGGCCATGGTGCTGATGACCAAGCCCAATTTCCTCATCCTTGACGAGCCGACCAACGACCTGGACATCTCCACGCTGGAAATCCTGGAAGAATACCTGTCGCAGTTCAACGGCTGCGTCATCATCGTGAGCCACGACCGCTTCTTCATGGACCGTACCGTGGACCACACGTTTGTGTTCACGGGAAACGGCCACGTGAGGGATTTCCCGGGCAATTACAGCGAATACCGCGCCTGGAAACAACGCCATGAGCAAGAAGCCGCCCAACTGGCCAAGGAACAGGAAGTGGCCAAGCCTAAAGAGAACACCTGGGCCAACCGTAGCGAGCAAAAACGCCTGAGCTACAAGGAACAACGCGAACTCGAACAGCTCAATGCCGATCTTGAGGCCCTGAACAAGGAAAAAGCCGAATTGGATGCCCTGTTTGCCAGCGGAGAGACGATGGACGACGTCGCAGCTAAAGCGGCCCGTTACCAGGTGGTCAAAGACCTGCTCGATGAAAAGGAAATGCGCTGGCTGGAGCTGATGAATTAGGAGTTAGAAGTTAGGAGTTAGAAGTTAGAAATTGTGTTAGCGGATGCCTCTTTAAACTCTAAACTCTATACTTTAAACTTTAACCATTAAACTTTAAACTGCGAGCGCAGTGAGCATATCATGTACGGCCTGGTTGACTGCAATAACTTTTTTGTCTCCTGTGAGCGGGTGTTTGACCCACGGCTTAACGGGAAAAAGGTTGTTGTGCTGTCGAACAACGACGGCTGTGTCATAGCCCGTAGCAACGAGGCCAAGGCTGCCGGCATCCCCATGGGCTGCCCCGCATTCAAAATCAAGGAACATACCGACCCGCGTCAGGTCATCCAGCTATCGGCCAGGCATCTCCTTTACCGTGACCTGTCGAACCGCGTGATGAGCATACTGAGCCGCGAGGTCGAGAACCTGCAGCAATATTCCGTTGACGAGGCGTTTTTTGTCTTGCCGCACGAGGACGTGGAAACCAGCCACCGCATGATGGCCGAACTGGTGACAAAAATACGCCAATATGTCGGCATTCCTGTCAGCATCGGGTTTGCCCCGAGCCGCACGCTGGCCAAGGTCGCCAATCACATCGCCAAACGCGACCGACGCATCACCGACGGCGTGTACTGGTTGGTGCGGCCCGAGGCCATCGACATCATCCTGCGGCGCACGGCCATCGAGGATGTGTGGGGCATCGGGCGACGTTTGGCCGCATCCCTGCAGGCTAAGGGCATCAAGACAGCTGCCGATTTTGTGAAAATGCCTCCCTCGCTGGTGCGGTCGCAGTACTCGGTGACCCTGGAACGCACGCAGCGCGAACTCATGGGCCACGACTGCCAGATTGCCAATCCCGTGACCATCGCACACAAGACGATCATGACATCGCGCACCTTTGGCAAAGTGCTGACCAACCGTGACGAAATTGCCGATGCCATTGTCAGCTTTGCCGAGCGTACGGCACGCCAGCTGCGCGACGAGGGCAGCTTTGCCGGCAGCATCATGACCTATGTGCGCGGCGACCACTTCCGCGAGGATTTGCCCTTCTATACCAATTCGTGCCAACTGGTGCTCGACACGCCGTCAAGCGACACCATGACTATCGTGCGACAGGCCCTCAACGCCTTCAACAACATCTGGCGAGACGGCTTCGGCTATCGCAAGGCAGGTGTCATGGCTCTCGACATCGTGCATGGAGGTGCCATCCAGCTCAACGTGTTTGACCCTGAGGACCACGGCAAACTGCGCCGCCTGATGACCAGCATCGACGGTATCAACAATTTGTACGGAAAACGATCAGTAAAACTCGCCCCTGGCCTGCAGCGCGGCGAATGGGCTCCCAACCAGAACCATTTTCAAACCACTAGCCAGACACTCCATTTCTACACCGGAATGATTCATCCGGGGCCACAAGCCGATGACGCCGGCACCACCGGGGAGGAGTCATTTGGAGAGTTCGGTGGCGACTAGGCGCAAGCCGCACTCACCAGTGCGCATATCGGGAGCTGAGACGCCACGGAACGAAACACGGCACAAGGTATCGGTCTGCTTCCAGCATCCGCCACGCATGACACGTCCCTGGCTCTTGAACTCGCCAACAGGGTTTACCTGGATATCATCAGAGTAGAAATTCTGCCAATCAACACACCACTCCCACACATTGCCGCTCATGTCAAACAAGCCCAATTCATTAGGGAACTTGCCGCCCACGGGGTGAGTGGTGCTCTCGGAGTTCTCATTATACCATGCCACTTGGTCCAAATCGTTGCTGCCGGCATACATGTGCTGACCGCTCCTGTTGCCGCCACGGGCCGCATATTCCCATTCGGCCTCGGTGGGCAGACGGAAAGTGATGCCCGTCATGCTGTTCAGTTTCTGGATAAACTTGCTGCAATCATCCCAAGAGACCATTTCCACAGGCTTGTTCCACTGCACCGAGGAACTCGGATTGCTGCCCATCACTGCATTCCACAACGATTGGGTCACCTCAACCCTACACATATAGAAAGAAGACAGCTTTACCTGATGGGCCGGGAATTCCAGTTCCCAAGCGTCATCTTCCTGTTCAGGGGTAGCGCCCATCATGAAGATGCCTCCCTCGACCAGCACCATGTCACTGATGAGTCTATTGAGAATTTCCTCTCTTGTCGTGGGTTGCTCATCTTCATAACGGAAAACCACATTTTGGTTATCCCCGTTTTTCATGCGTTGTCTGATGTCGTGGACTTCGACATTTGACGGCAGCGAAGCGGTTTCTTCCCCTGACTGCACGATGGCTGGCTCATTGCTTCCTGCCGGTTCTTCGGCCGTTTTAGATTTCGCATCGACTTGAGCGGTAGCTTGGGATGCGTTTTCGTTGATGAACGAGCTTTGATTCCTCAAATATTCATTCAGATCGGCAACCAAGGCGGCTACGCCCAGCGTGTCGGCCAACTGAGCTGGAGCCGACCAGTCGATAACCGTTGAATCGATATTGGCATTACATGCCACCCTCTCGCCGTTCTTGCTGTCGTTGCGATAGATGGTACTCTGCTTTTTACCATTATCGTAGCGCGTTTTTAGGATCCACACTCGACCGGCCATATCGTAACGGTCCAGATAGTCATATTCATAGGTGGTAGAATCCTGTCCGTTCCTGCTTTTTTTCTTGTAGATGGCAGCCACGTCACCGTCCTGGTTATAACGATAGACAAGATTCACATTTCCGCTCAGGACTGATTTGTCGATTCTGAAGTCGTTATTGTATAAATCGGTTCTTACGGGCTTGCGGCCGTTGTAACGCACCACTCGCTTCAAGTACTCATAATCACTCGAATATCCGTAAGTAGTACCATCACTGCCGGCAATTTCCAGAATATCGCCATACTCGTTCCACTTGGTGGAATAGTTGACGGTATTGCCCTTGGCATCGACCTTGGATTTGAGTTCAAAACCTTTCTCAGGGTCAAAACCATAGGTGTAAGTGTCATTGATGCCCCTGCGGGAATCATAATGACGGACCAGCAGACCCTGATCGTTGAAAATCATGATTTCTTCATCGTCCGCCGAGGCTGACTCATCAGTGAGCAGGACCTTGCCCAAGGCTCCGTCGTAGCCCTTCATGAATGCTGAAGTGGGCATGAAAACCAGATTGTGGTACAGTGTGTTGACGCGCGACCTGTTCACCCGGGGAAGAGCGCGTGTGTCAACATAGATCCGGTGCAACTCATCCAGCGTAATATAAGGTGAGAAATATCGACGCTCAAAAGCCTGCTGCTGCAACGACCGTGCCTCGTCCTCGAACGGGGACTCGGGATAGGTGTCCAGGAAATGTCGATAGCCTCCGATATCGTCCCGCCTTTTGGCATCACGAAACGCGTAGGTCACCTCCAGCGATTGCACCGTGTCGTTGTACTCCGACTCGGGATAAAGGCGCTGATATTCCTGGCATGCCTCGACGGTGTTATCCAATTCCTCAAAGGCATACTTGTGGAGCAGTTCCTGCACACTATTATTGAATTGCGAGTGGGGATATGCAGCCAGATAGGCTTTGCAGGCAGCTGCCGTTTTTCCCAGTTGCTCAAATGCCGTGCTGTCACGGCGCCATTCAATCGTGAAATGGTGAGCATGGTTCAAGTTTTCGTATTTATCCAGATAACGCTGATACTGCGCCAGTTCGCCGCAATGCTTGATGGCATCATAGGCGATGAATTCACGTTCGTTCTCGATCGTGGCCATGTCGGCGTAATCATACAGCAGCTCAATCAACTGGTCATAAGCTTCCTCGGTGTTTATGCGTCTGACGGTGTCAACCAGAGATTTCTCGAAATCGGCCTTGACGTCGTTCAGGTTCATCTTCAGGCTTTTTTGCGACAAGAAGCGATTGGCAGTCTGCCAGTCATCAGCACTGGAGCAGCAAGCTTTCTTGAACTGCTTGTAGGCACCCCAGGGGTTATACGGCACAATGCTCGTCAACTTGCCCCGGCCGTCACGTGTGTTCATCATCATGGCCTCGGAGAGCTGCCATACGGGCCACAATTGTTGTGAAATGGGAATTCTATAGCTGATGTCCTTATCAGAGCTTGCCTTCTCTTCAATCTCCTGCCAATACTTAGCCACCTTATCCAGTTTGTGCTCCTGTAAGGCTTCGAAGACTTTGACCATCTTTTTCTGGTAATAGTTATCTCCCAGACACAACGGTTCTTGCGCCAAGGCCGCAACGGCTGCACAGATCCACAAACAAAGAGCAATAATCGTATTTTTCATCATTAAATCCCTATAGGTCACTGTGCGCTGTCTCAAGAAGAGGGAAATCCGGATTTATGGTTTATCTTTATCGACGCGGAACGTGACAAAGCGGTTGTAGACGTAGTTGGCGAGCGTATAAACCACCATGGCGAGAATCATGACGATGTTCTGGCCGGCCTTCAGCATGGGGAAGAAGGGGATGATGTCGTCGGGCAGATTCTTCCAGCCCAGGCCCTCGAGCAGTATCCAGCTGACACAGAGCTGCAAAGCAAGACAGATGAGGAAGCCGCAAACGAACAGAAGAAGTTCGCGTTTGAAGTTGTTCTTGGTCTTGAAAACCCAGTTGCGGTTCCACAGGAAACTGTTGATGACACCCAGAACATAGCCCGTGACGTTAGAGATGCCATAGGACAGACCCAACCTGGTGTTTAACAGATAGAACGTTACCAGCGTGATGAGCGTGTTCAACACGCCTATCACTCCGTACTTGAGCAGTTGTATGCCCGTCTCGCGGGCTTCGGCCTTATCTATCTTCATTACTCTAATCTTGACTTTCGCTCGAAGGTTAAAACGATGGTGCGAAGGTTCGGGTTATCTATAACGTGGCAAAATTAAGTGATTTTAACGAAATGACCAAATTAGATTGGTATATTTTAGACTATTGGAAATAATCACACAGGTTTGCCGCCTATTTTTTTGTAGCAGGAGTAGTGATGATGCCCAGGTTGACCAATCCCCTGAGGGTGTCGCACTCACCCATCGACTGCCACACGACAATACTGCGGGCTTCATCAGGAGTAACGTCCTGAACAACCGGGACCTTACTCTGATATAAGGTGCCAAATCCCCCACCCGTCCAGTTGCCGTACTCGTCGGCCAGGGCCATATCCACCGTCCTGCGGTTCACCGCCGAATCGGCTGTAATCACGTCCACAGCCATGGTGAGGTTGCGATATCGGTAGCTGTTGTCATAGCGCACCGCCAAGGTGATGTCATAGGTCGCTGCCGAGTCATCATACTCTGGCCTGAACGTCAACGGCAGCGTGCGTTGCCATCCGTCTGTGGGGAGATGGACAAAACGGGCGTGCGCCATGACCGGCTTGCGCTGGCACGACCCCATGACAAGCATGGCGGCGGCAATGACCAGTGTCATTGCCACCGCTCTTGCCACCGGGTTACACCCATGGCGTTTATCCGTTATTTGGCTTATTCTGGCCATTTGCGTTCTCGGGGGCGCCGGAGTTATTGGGCTTGCGGGGCCTGAAGGTTTTCTTCTCCATGCGCTGCGGTTTTTCCCGTCGCGGCTGTTGGCCGTCAGCGGGCTGATGTTGGGGACCATCCTGCTGGGAACGCTTGGGCTTGCCTTGACGCTGCTGCCGGCGTTCGGGATTGCCGTTGGAGTCGCCGTTTTTAGCGTCTCCACCAGATGGTTCAGGCTTCGGACCCTTGGGGGCATTGCCATTCTTCTCACCGCTCTTCTTTTTCTTTTTCTTCTTCTTTTTATCAAAGCGGTTGATGGCATCCTGATTGAGCAGGTCGCCAAAGGGCGACGCGTTATTCTTGACGTCCTCCTCGGGTTTCAGGCTATCGGGCTTGACACCGTTCTTGTTCAGGGCAATGATCTCAAAAGCCTGAGCCGCGGTCAGCGTCACGGTATTGACGGGCGCGTTGCGCTCGGTGGAATAGGTGATTTCCCGCTTGAGGGCATCGGCTTTGAAATAATAATAGGTCGCGTCCTTGGTCTCGAGATGGACGTCCTTGGCGGGAAGCTGACGAATGGCTTCAACATAGGTATTCACCTCGAAATTGATACAGCACTTGAGCTTAGCGCACTGGCCAGCCAGGTTCTGAGGGTTCAAAGAAATGTCCTGGAAACGGGCGGCACTGGTTGCCACCGACACAAACCCCGACATCCACGTCGCGCAGCACAACGGCCTGCCGCAGGGGCCGATGCCGCCAATGCGTCCGGCCTCCTGGCGCGCGCCGATCTGTTTCATCTCGACACGGATCTTGAAAACGTCGGCCAGCACCTTGATGAGCTGGCGGAAGTCCACGCGCTCGTCAGCGATATAATAGAAAATCGCTTTATTGCCGTCGCCCTGGTACTCAACGTCGCCGATCTTCATCTTAAGTCCCAGATCGACTGCGATCTTGCGGGAGCGTATCATCGTATCCTCCTCGCGGGCTTTAGCCTGCTCATAGCGTTCCATGTCGGCCGGCTTGGCCTTGCGGAAGACGCGCAATATCTCGGCATCCTTGCGCAGGTTCACACGCTTCATCTGGTTCTTGACCAGACGTCCCGTGAGTCCCACGCGGCCGATGTCATGCCCGGGACTGGCCTCGACAGCCACCCAGTCGCCCTGCTTGAGGGGGATGTGGGCGCTGTTACGGTAGAAGCCGCGACGGGTGTTCTTGAAGAGCACCTCAACAATGTCAAAGTCATTGTCGGGCACATCATCAAGCCAGTTGGTGCTGGTGAGGTTGCAGCGTCCGATATCTGACGGGCAACTGCAGGCTCCACCGTCACACTTGGCACAAGCGTCGGTGCTCTCAGGCAGATTCACTTGAGTGTTCTTGTTCTCGTCCATTGCGGTACGCGACTAGTTATTTGGCGTAGCTCACAGCGCGCGTCTCGCGGATGACGGTGATGCGCACCTGTCCGGGATAGGTCATCTCGTCCTGAATCTTCTGAGCGATTTCGTTGGACAGCTTCTCGGTCTCCTCGTCAGTAATCTTGTCCGCACCTACGATCACGCGCAGCTCACGACCAGCCTGGATGGCATAGGTTTTGACCACACCGGGATAGGACAGGGCCAGACGCTCCAGGTCGTTGAGGCGCTTGATATAGGCCTCGACAATCTCGCGGCGGGCACCGGGACGGGCACCACTGATGGCGTCACACACCTGCACGATGGGCGCATAGAGGCTGGTGGCCTCTTCCTCGTCGTGGTGGGCACCGATGGCATTGCAGATGTCAGCCTTCTCCTTATACTTCTCGGCCAGTTTCATACCCAGCTGAGCGTGCGGCAGTTCGGGCTCATCGTCGGGCACCTTGCCGATGTCATGCAACAGGCCGGCGCGGCGAGCCTTCTTGGGATTCAGTCCCAGCTCGCTGGCCATGATGGCGCACAGGTTTGCGGTCTCACGCGAGTGCTGCAGCAGGTTCTGGCCATAGCTGGAGCGGTATTTCATCTTACCGATCAGGCGGATCAACTCGGGATGCAGGCCATGGATACCCATATCGATAGCCGTGCGCTTACCGGTCTCGATCACTTCTTCCTCGACCTGGCGGCGCACCTTGGCAACCACCTCCTCGATGCGGGCAGGATGGATGCGGCCATCGCTAACCAGCTGATGCAGAGCCAGTCGTGCAATCTCGCGGCGCACGGGGTCAAAGCCCGACAGCACAATTGCCTCGGGGGTATCGTCAACAACGATCTCGACACCGGTAGCGGCCTCCAGGGCACGGATGTTACGTCCCTCGCGGCCGATGATGCGACCCTTAATCTCGTCATTATCAATATGGAATACCGTCACAGCATTCTCGACAGCGGTCTCGGTGGCCACTCGCTGAATGGTCTCGATGATGATGCGCTTGGCCTCCTTGTTGGCGGTCATCTTGGCATCGTCCATGATGTCGTTGATATAGCTGGCGGCGTTGGTCTTGGCCTCGTCCTTGAGCGACTCGATGAGCTTCTCCTTGGCTTCCTCGGCCGACAGTCCGCTCACGTGCTCCAAAGTGTCGCGCACGCTCTTCTCCATCTTGTCAACCTCCTTCTTGCGCTCCTCGAGCATGACAGCCTGGTTGTCCACATTCATCTTGAGGTTGTCCAGTTCGTTGCTGCGGCGCTTGATCTCGCCCTGTTGCTGGTTGAGCGTCATTTCGCGCTGCTTGAGCTTGGCCTCGCTGGTTTGCACCTTGGTCAATCGGGCATTAGCCTCTTTCTCGGCATCGCTCTTGATCGACATTCCGATCTCCTTACCTTTCAGCACCTCTTTGTTCTTGAGCACTTCGGCCTCAAGACGGGCTTTCTCGATAATCTCGTTGGCTTGCGACTTAGCATTCTTCTTGCTGAAGTACAAAGCTAATCCACAGCCAATTGCCATCGCCAGGATGGCTACAATCACAGTAACTATTATGTTCATTTACTATAAATGATATAAAATATTAAACAAAGCGCCACTCAAGTTCACGATGGATAATACGCTGAACAACAGCAACATTAAGCCATCACTCCTAAAGTGGTGCAGGAACCTAATTTTCTCAACAATGATATCATCGCGTCACCGCATGGGAGGCACATCGGGCCCAACAAACGGCATCGACGGGCATCACGGCCACGTCACGCAATTGTCACTCGTCGCCACCAACAAGGGCGCCGAGCTGTTTGTCCAAATCAGTCAGGAAGTCATTGACCTGTCGGTTTTCACCGTAAGCCTCAAGATAGAGGCGTGCAAACTGGAAAGCTACCCTGCCAAGCACATCCTCAGAAGTGCCGTTAAAACGGTTCATCCACTTCTTCCACAGCGTGTTGACAAGTTCCTCGGCCTTGCGGTAATTCTCCTCTTCCTCTGGGTTGATGCTCAGGGCTATCGGGTTTGCCGCGTCAGCGAGTTGAATCCATATTTTCACTTTATTATTGTCGGCCATAACGGTAGAGAGTCTCGTGTCAAGCGTTCAATTGTTTGATGCACCGGTCAATGTCCCGCACCATTTTGGCAACCTGTCCCTTGTAGCGGGCTATCGCCTCGGGACTGCTTGGAATCGAACGCGCCACACGCAGGAACTCGTTGTCGATCTTGAGCTGCTTCACTTCCTTCTCCAGCTTGGCTATCTCCAACTCCTGGCGCTCTATCGTGCGCTCCATTTCCTTCTTTTCGCCCAAGAGGTGCAGATAACGTTCACGCAGGGTTTCTACCTTGCGCGAAACGCTTTTCAGTTTTTCTTTCAGCTCCATCGTGGGCATGGTTACCAATTTTCTGCAAAATTACAATTTTTTTCTAAAACCAAGCCTTACGGCAGAAAAAAATCTTCAATCCATAGCAAATTGCTGCCCAAAGGCACATTTTTCGGCCTGTTTTCCCTTCATCCGCCCCACTTTCAACCGTCATTTCGCATCATTTCCCATTTTTTTTACTCAAAAATTTGCCAGTTCAAAAAATGGTATTACCTTTGCAACCGCATTTCGGGGCATTAGCTCATCTGGTAGAGCGCAACACTGGCAGTGTTGAGGTAAGCGGTTCGAGTCCGCTATGCTCCACAATCGATTTTATAAGTGACTGAAAATCAGTCACTTATTTTTATTTCTACTCGGTGCTTTCCCCCAATGTACCCCCCTTTTGACTTTTCGGTGCTTGCTTCGATATGATATTCTGGATATCATTGTCGAATAGCCTCTGCTCAGGGCTCACGTTGCGTTCCTTCAATTGCTCCACGTTAATCGGCGTACCATCTTCTTCAGTGAAAACGCTGGCAATAATTGTTTTCACCTGGGTATCCTCAACAGCATCACTTGACAACATCCTCATCAGACTTAACAGACAGAAGAAACTCGTTTTATTTGTTCTCTTCGCCTTTTTTAACCATCTCAACTTGGCCGGTAATGCTAACACTGATACATTAAATATGCTAACAAAATCTTTCTCCTTACCAGCTTCTAGGCATCCTTGATTTACCAAATATTCATACACTTCCATCAGCGTGCGCAAATTCAATTTGGTGTCCAAAAATGGAGTCAGCACAAATCTCTCATCAATCTTCAGGTTAAATTTACGGCCCAATTCTGTGACGATAGAGTGTAACTCAACAAGGTAAGTCTCATAGTCTTTAGGTGCCCTGCTTTGAAAAAAATACACCTTTTTATACTTTTCGTGAAGTATATTCAAGTATTTATTCTCATTCAAGTCGTTGCCGTGTTCCCCTAAATTAGTATCATCTAATCTGAAAGTCTTTTTTATCGGCCTATCATAGAACTCCAATGTAGAGTAGATCCAGCAATCGTGCAACATTTCCGCGACAACAGCAAGTTGGTCTGCAGATGTTATTCCATTGACATAGTACCGGAACGCAGACAATGAAGGCAATTTCAAGCTGTGGTCGATAATCGCACACTTCAGTCGATAGCACATAGACTCCAACTTAAACATGCACATATCATCGTGCCGCTCATCAAGTATACCCTGAAGGGCTGCCAACAACGTGTCTTGTTTCTCCATTGCTGCGGATTCAACATTTCTTTTACTCATAGTTATAACTGTGTTTTCGTGATGCAAAGATAATGCTTTTTCATCATAAACACAAATCAATGGCACCATTACGCAATAATGATGTTAGCCCTAGCGAAATGGCCAAGTCACAGATAACCGTGCCAACGTTACACAGCCCTTTACCTAATATATATATCCAATACTCACCCCAAAATGGACTTTTTGTCACTACCCTGACAAGCCAAAATGGCAGATGTCAGCAGATCATAAATTTATTTTCTCGTCCCCTTAGCCCCCAAAACAATTCATTCTTCTGATTTTCAGGTATTTATCTACGCGCATTTTATCCCCTATCTCCCCTTGGCACGACGGCAAATTTGTTGCAGCATGGATGGTCGATGAAAACTTCAAGAAATACAAATGACGCCAACTTGCTCGGCAAACGAGTAGTTGACATGACCGGCGAGGAAATCGTCAGCCTTATCCGCGACGCCGTCGACGTTGCTGTAGCCGAGAAGTCTTCACCCGTGCAGGCGAAAGACAAGAAGTTGCTCCACGGGAAGAAGGAACTCGCCCGCGCGTTGAGTGTATCTGTCTCGACCGTGAGCAGATGGCTGGCTGGTCCTTCGGTGCATAAAGCCTTGGAAGAGTCCTCGATAACCACCTTTTTCAGGTGAGAGCATCCCTTAAACACGCGAGCACCGACTCTTTCTACACTCTTGGGGATGGTGAATTCAGTCAAGCCAGTACAAGTAGTGAAAGCGTAAGCGTAAATGAA
>JAEEGG010006224.1_pt1 | contig 28046 bp, 25 predicted proteins | sample 9134161 | NCBI WGS metagenome assembly JAEEGG01 (sample SAMN16246543, study PRJNA631951) | gut metagenome | biome: gut microbiome; feature: rumen; material: CR-attached | host: Bos | place: Iran: Karaj | collected 2018-10 | reverse complement strand
TAATTCACTTCTTGGTATATGCCATGATCAGCCCGGTACTGCAGCGCCGATACCTCCAATGATTGAAGATCCACAGATTAATATGAACAGTATTGCAAGAACGATAGCAATAACAAGGATAATCTTGCCAACGGATACAGGTGTTTTTCCGTATACCTTACCTGTCTGGCCGTTAACCATGAACTGATATATCTTGTCCTTATACTTAAATGATGAGCACCAAATGGGAAGCATGAGGTACTTATAAGTAATATTTTTGTATGTTGTATTAACCTTGATATCTGTAGCGTGATCCGCATTGTGATCACGAATAATCTTGCTGGAGATGTGGCTCTTAAGTGTGCTGGCGATAGCTACCTTAGCCTTTTCCCAAGCATCCTTAAGACCTACTGAATATCTCTCTGCTGCAAAACCAGCAACATACTCGGGCTTGTAAGGAACACTCTTGGTTGTATCAAAAGGCTCAAGTCCCTTTAAAATCTTAGCATCATGTCTCTCACTACCCTGGATGAGTTCGTCATCGATAAACTCATCATATGTACCTGATGTACGATGCCAATCTGTAACTGTTCTTGTCTGACGGTTACCATTGGAATCCTTGTATGTTTCGGTACGGTCAATACCGTACTTACCTGAATATCTTGAAAATGTATTGGCATCAAATGTCCAATAAGGAAGGTAGATACCTGTAAAAGCATCGGGCTCTGCTGACTGCTTGGCAAGCTTGGGGCAGAAGAACTTTTTGCCAATCCACTGCTTGAAATTAGCACTGGCCTGCTCGTTGGTAATCTGGAAAGGAACTACGCCACCGGGAGCAAGTGTATTCTCATCGTGTGCTTCCATAACCTGATTGGATCCGCAGTACGGACACTCACTAGCTACGTCAAGAGCATCATAGATTGTCTCAGCACCACAGCTTTTACATATAATCTGCTTCTTGGCTGCACCCCAGTTGCAGCTCTCTGTCTTGTCGGCAGATTCAAAAGCGAGTTCTTCAACCTTGGAAGAATCCTCGTTAACTATCTCTTCTTCGTATCCGCAATAAGGGCACGCCATGCCACCGATATTGGGATCAAAATCCATAACGCCGCCACACTTGGGACATTTCTTGTCTGTCTCTTTAAGAGTGGAAGCCTGAGTCATATTTGCTTCATTATTCATTCCATCCATATGTAGTAAACCCCTTGTAATATTTTTAAAAACCTGCCCTAACAGTATACCACTTTTTCGCGTATTTGATAACTCTAAAAATGTTAGACCTTTTTAAGAAGCAATTCCACAGTAAATCCGTTGTCATTGTAGTATTCCATGCCGCCGCCCATTCTGTCCATGTAACACTTAACAAGGTAAAGTCCAAGACCGTAGCCGTTTTGTTCTCCGGTATTCTTGCCGCGGTAATACTTCTCGGCAATAAGAGGAATATCCTCGTCACTAACGCCCTTACCGGAGTCTTTTATAATAACTTTTACAAACTCTATCTTGCTGCCGTCTTCAAGCATGGAGGCGTCATTAGCGAATCTAACCCTTATGTCAGTACCTGCATACTTATATGAGTTACCGACTATATTGTCGATAGCCTGTTCCATCCTAAGCTTATCCATGTATACGAGGCACTCGGGAATATCGTTTTCGAGAATGATATTGCCATAGTTTCTTATGTTGGAAATCATCTGGGGAATAACTCTTGTGTCAGTCTCAATTGGATTAACCGTAAGGACTTCCATATCCTCGAGATTGACATGCATAAGATTGCTCATTAGATTACCGATTGTGTCGGCCTTACTCGAGATGGTGTTAATCTTATCAAGCGTATACTCGATATCATCAATCTCTTTTTTTCCATGAAAATGTTCTTCATGAGAATTATTTGTATCTATATTTACTGATTCATTAAGCGAAGTAAGTCTGCTCTCACACTTAGCCTGCATAACTTCGCAGGCCGCTTTGATAACAGATACCGGAGTCTTAACATCATGGCTTAATTCTGTAACTAGTTCTTTTCTTGCTTTTTCTGATTCGATTTCTTTTTGTCTGGCTTCTTTTACCTGTTCTCTCATAAGGTCGAAGGCTTCTACGAAGCTTCCGAACAAATTGTCCTTGTGAATCGGAAGCGGCTCTTCAAGATTACCGGATGCAATCTTTTCCGAGAATCTCTCAAGTTCACGTATGGGCTTGACCACTGATCTATGCAAAACAATTATCAACACAATGCCCGCGATAAAAAGAGCTGCCCAGACAAAAACTGTAATCTTGAAGAATGCATCGGAGGTATTTTGAAATCTATTGACTTCATCGCTCCATGCTATCTTACCAATGTAGTTACCATCGGGTGCAAAATCGATAACGAAAGCATAGTTCTTATAAAGCTTTGCAAGTTCTTCATTGTTTATCTCTGTGGAAATGATGATATGGCAATCGTATTTCTTTTCTATATCTTCTTCAGCGACGCCTTTTGCATATTCTTTTTCTGCCATGCGACATACGTCGTTGTAATAAACCAAGTCTCTCTCTGAATACGAATAACGCCTGTTCATTAGCATAAAGATGCCAAGAACAAGCAGCATAAAGATGGAATATATAATTGCAATTCTTCTAAGAACTTTCATATTCTTCTAAAGTTAAACCAATTAAAAAATATAGTAATCTATAAGTAATCCACAAACATAATTATTTCATCAGACCGTTTTATTTGATTTCTAGATAATATCCCGTACCCCACACTGTCTTGATGAGCTTGGGCTCATTGGGATTATCCTCAAGTTTTTCTCTAAGTTTTCTTATATGCACATTAAGTGTACTGTCTGAAAAGAATGTATCTCCCCAGACTTCATCAAACAAAACTTCTTTTTTTACGATTGTATTTTTGTGAAGATACAGACACTTAAGAAGGGCGAATTCTTTTGCCTTTAATGGAATGTGTTCTCCGTTTAAAACAGCAGAAAGAGTACCCTCGTCAAGAGATAATAATTCAGATGTTTCGCTTTCGTTATTCGAATTATTATCAGAATTTACATTTGAGTCAGAAGTGGAGTTATTGTTTCTTTCTTCTCTTAATGCCTTGGTCTCAGCTTCTCTTTTTAGTGTGACCTTAACCTTAGCAAGTAATACCGAAAGGCTGTAAGGCTTTTTGATATAATCGTCTCCACCGATAGAAAGAGCTACAAGTACATCGTCATCGCTTTGTCTTGCGCTCACAAAAAGAATGGGAAGTTGCATTTCTTCCCTAAGTTTTTTACATACTTCAAAACCTGATTTATCACCGAGATTTATATCAAGAAGAATAAGGTCTACGTCATTTTTATCAAGGAATTCAAAACATTCACTGCCGCTTTCTACATATGCAGTAGATACTTCAAACATGTTGAAATACTCGGCTGTCATCTTGGCTAATTCTGTTTCATCATCCACTATCAAGCAATTATAGTGCATATCATTTCCTTTTTCTCAAATATCTTTTGAATTAAATGCTTTTTTAATCAAATATCAACTGTTCCATTATACCACAATGAGCCGATTGATTGCATAATAATCGCGCTCAATCGGCTCTTATAAATTACTCTTCTGTAATCATCTTAACAGGTTCGAGATTCTTAATCTTTTGTCCATTAATCCAGGATACTATCATTGCTACACCTACCATCATAACTACAACTACTACGTAAGATATTGGTGATAAGTAGAATGGAACCTTCTTGAATCCAAATATAAGGAACATTCCAAGTAAAAGCTTGCTTCCAAATATTGTGGCAAGTATCAGTCCAATCGAAACACCAATTAAGATTGCCGGAAGGTTGGAAAGAATAATCTGAGTTATTAACTGAGATGATGTGAATCCAAGCGCTTTATTAACTCCAAGATTTCTCCATTCCTTCGTAATCTTGGTACGTACGATTAATGCCACTGCCAAAGCTACAATAACTGAGGATACTAACATTATTATCGCAAGTACTGCTTTCATGGAAACTGTAAGCATGGTCATTAACGATCCAACAGAAGCATATATATCTACTACTTCAATATCAGGATACATATCTTTCATCTGGTTTTCGAAATCCTTGAATTTATAACCATCTTTCAGGTTAATATTAATACTTGTTACAGGAATCTCTTTTCCGATTTTTTCATAGCCTTCCTTGGTCATGTATCCCATCTGACCCATGTTGTTGAAGGTCTGCAAACTACCGGTAACCAGATAAGATGCTTCTTCCTCGCCATTTTTAACCTTAATGGTATCTCCAACTTCAAGTCCTAGCGACTTAATAGCATTGGTTCCAAGTGCAACCTCATTGTCATACTTAGGCCATCTTCCTTCCACCATAAGATCAGGATTCATGGCATCTGTTCCATCTATAACTCTGGTGGTAAGCGTCATCTTTTTCTTACCGGTGATGAATTCGAAAGCCATCCATGCTTCAGAGTAGCTCTTCTCTTTATTTACCATGGGAAGAGAGAAAATCTCTGCTTTCATATTTTGATCGCCATCAACTGCTGCATCATATAACTCAAGTCCGGAGATTCTAAGGAGCGCATCGGTATCTTTTCCGATACTATCATATATTCCAATTCCCATAGCTGCTGAAAAACCAAGAACAGCCATAATAATGATTACACCGATTTGACCTCTGAACTTGCCGAATGTTTCTTTTAATGCAAGTGTCAACGCCATCGGAAGATTGGTCTTATCAAGAGGAAATACATTCTTTTTATAATTATGTGTATTCATTCCTCCTCTTAAAGCATCAAGAACGGATATCTTTTTGTATTCTCTTCCAAGAACTATTGCAAATGCACCAATGGTCAAACTGATTACAACTATAACAGCAATCATAAGCGGATAATTAATCGGCTGGTTCCATTCAAGTCCAAGTAAGAAAAGCATGATATATCCGATTTTTTTCGACGAGAGGCCACCTATTACTGCTCCTGCTACACTTCCCGCAAATGATATACTTAAAAGTTGAACAAGAAGTATTAGCATTAGCTGTTTAACAGTGTAACCGGCCGCCTCCATAATACCGGTATTTTTTATATTGCTTGCTATAAAATTTTTAACTGAGAAATCTATAACTACCAGTGCTATAGCCAGGACAATTACAGCAAGAACAAGTACCATCGCGATAAACATAAACGGAGTTATCATACTCGACATTTTCATTAATTCCGCAGGGATAAAATTGCCACTGAATTCTCCTTCGTAATCAGGATGTGATTTCTTATAATCAAGAATCCATGCATTTAATTCATTGTACATATTATTAACGGTGTCATCAGCTGATACATTGTTGGCTTTTGCTTCTTTCGAAAGCTGACCTTTAATATGCTTGCTGCTTCTTACCATAACAGGATTTTCAAATTCAATCTCGCTATATGCTTTTTCTGATATGAAGCAAAGGTATGATCCGAGGTTCATCGAAGAACAATAGATAAAATCTTCATTAAAACCTACTACTTTAAAATCGTATTCGTTATCAGATATTTTTATCTCAATAATATCTCCGATTCTGTATGATGCTGACATTGCAATCGGAAGAACTATCTCATTACCTGAAAAGTGACTGACGTCTATACTGGTAGTTTGAATTGTTCTTTCCTCTTCGTAAGAGCAAAAATGGAACGAATAGTCAGACCATTTTTTTGTTCCTTTTTTTCTGAATTTCGCATTGGCAGAAAGGAACTTATTCTCCTCGATCTTTTCTATGTTTTCATCGCCCTGCATAATCTCTTTTAGTTTGAAAAGAATAATAGGGTCTTCGCTATATACCATAAACAAGGTATCAGTACCATTGATCTGTTCCTGGTTGGTATCAAGTATCTTAAAGGTTCCTAAAAGAAGATTGACGCAAGTGAAAATCATGAATGAAGCTATAAAAGTCATTATGAAAAAAGTAATCATATCGCCTTTTTGCTTCTTCATATTGTTTTTTGCAATAAAGAATAAACGATACATATTACCACCCCATATTCTGAAGGAAGACTTTTAACTTATTGTGTCTTTCTCTTGCCGCTTCAAGATTGGGATTGGTCTCATCCTTGTAATCGCCAAGGTACGGCCCAAGATCTACTTCATCCGAGATAACACCATCGGCGAGATAGATGATACGGTTGCCTCTCTCTGCTGCTTTGAATGTATGTGTAACCATAACGATGCTCTGTCCTGTTGCATTGAGGTCTGACAAGATACTAAGAACGTTGTCGGTATTCTGTGAGTTAAGAGCACCTGTGGGTTCATCTGCAAATAGAATCTCGGGAGAATTAATTACTCCTCTAACTACTGCAACTCTCTGCTGCTGTCCACCGGAAAGCTGTGTAGGGAATTTACGAAAATCGCTTTCCTGCATATCTACTCTTAAAAGTAATTCCTTGGCTTTTTTTGTAAGCGCTCTTCTGTCGGTTGTTTTTAATAGTCCTGATACAAGAACGTTATCGAGCGCTGACATTGAGTCATTAAGGTAGTTTTGCTGGAATACAAATCCTACGTGATCACGGCGAAATACTGCAAGCTTATCATTGTTGTACTTGGATATTTCGATTGCACTCTGACCTTCGATGTAATATGTAATCGTACCAAGGCTTGGACGGTCCATTCCTGAGAGTGCATACATAAGTGTACTCTTACCGGATCCGGAGTTACCCATGATTACAGTGAAATCGCCCTTATATATTGATAAATTAAGATTCTTAAGTACGTGCTGCTGTACCGATTCGTTAGAGAATGTCTTCGATAAATTGTCAGCCTGTAAAATAATTCTTTTGTTATCCATTGCTTTTCCTTTTCCTGTTAATCAAGTTTTTAGTAGCGTACATCTTCGCCGTCTTTGAGTTCCTTAGCGTCACTCCATACGATAACTTCACCATCATTGATGCCTGATACTATCTCTGCCTGGTCATCGTTCTTAACACCAGTTACAACCTTAGTTTTAACAGCCTTCTTGTCCTTGGATACATATACATAGTCGCCATCTTCTTCGCTAACAATAGCATCTCTGGGAACTGTAAGTGTATCGTTAATTGATGCTGTATTGATATATGCCTTAACTTCGTATCCGAGGATTACATCTTCTGCATCGTCGATTGAAATCTCAACACCTACACCTACTGAACCATTGTTTGATCCAAGCATCTTTTCTACTCTCTTAACGCTTCCTGTGTATTCTGTATTAAGAATCTTAACCTTAGCATCCTGGCCTTCTTCAATGCCGATTATATCATACTTATTAGCATCACATCTAACAACTACATTATCAAGAGAATCAACCTTGATAATAGATGAGCCGGTCATCGCAACTGCGCCTTCGCTTACATTAATCTCAGTAACTACACCATCAAAAGTTGCAACAATACCATTTTTTGCACCCTCAATCTTGGCTTTTCTGTCTGAATCTGTAATCTCATTAGCTTTCTTATTTGCTTCGAGCTGGCTCTTAGCACCCTCTGTAAGGATACCTGTTTGGCTTGATGCCTTTTCACTAACTGCTGCCGCTTTGTTTTCTTTTAAATCAGAAAGATGTAACTCAAGCTGCTGAAGTTCTCTTTGAAGTCTTAATAGTTCTTCATCATAGCTCTGAATGTATGAGTTATTGGCAGCAAGTTTTGAATGATTGTTATATTCTGCTGAACCGGGTGTATCTTCAACTAACTGAACCTGAAGTTTTGCACCCTCATTAGCAAGCTTGGAACTTCTGTCGCTGATTTCTTTTTGCTTAGCAATGATTGCAGCCTCTGTCTCATTAATCTGCTGATTGTAGGAGTTAAGATCTCTACTAGCCTGTGAATACATTGCGCTGTACTTGTTGGATGTCTGAATTGCGTTGTTGTATCCGCCCTCTTTTGCCTGGATATCACACTCAAGTAATGCAAGCTGTCTCTCTATGTCATCATCATCAAAGGAAACAAGTAAGTCGCCCTTTTTAACCATGTCGCCTGCTTTTACATGAATCTCTTTTACCTTAAGATCTGCATCAGCAAAGAAAGTCTTACTCTCGCTTGCTTCGATCTTACCGTTTAATTCAAGCATCTGCTCTATATCGCCCTTAACTACTGTATATGAATCAACTCTCGTTGCTGCGTTAGCATGTATTGTCAGTATTGAACCTGCTGCGATGAGCACTACAAGTGTCGAACTGATGATTGCGATTGTCTTTTTCTTTTTCATAAGATTTAAAATATTCATTCCATTCCTCCCTGACGCTTAGGCGTTCATTAATTTGATGATTCTAATCTACAACAAACGTGGAAGGAAGTCTTAATCTGTATCTTGTGTAATTCTTAACTAATTCTTAACTGGGATTTTGATAAACAGAATTGCTTATATGAAAGAAGCAATTAAAAAGGATTGCCTTGCGACAATCCTTTTAATTCAATATTCAATTCTTATTATACTTCAGGCTCGATCATGCCGTATGTATTGCCCTTACGCTTGTATACTACACATACCTGATCGTTCTCAGCATTCTGGAATACGAAGAAGTTGTGTCCCAAAAGTTCCATCTGTACGCATGCGTCTTCGGGATACATGGGCTTCATGTCGAACTTCTTGGATCTGATAATCTTGATTTCATCATCATCTGTGAAATCCTTATCGATATAATCCTGTTTGAAGTTGTCACTGTTCTGCTTATAATTTACAAGTTTGCTCTTATATTTTTTAAGCTGTCTCTCGATGATTTCCTCAACAAGGTCGATTGAAACATATAAGTCGTTAGAAACCTGCTCTGAACGAATGATGCTTCCCTTAACAGGGATAGTAACCTCGATCTTCTGACGATCCTTCTCAACGCTCAATGTAACATGTACTTCTGTGTCGGGAGTGAAATACTTCTCGAGCTTTCCAATCTTTTCTTCTACTGCCTCACGTAAACCAGGTGTAACATCAATGTTTTTGCCGATAATTATAATGTTCATATTGCTACCCTCCGATACCTGTATTTGTAATCAAAGATTACGACCATATTATATCAAAAACTGGATTCTATATCAATGTTTATAAATTTTAACATTTTGTTAACGCTTTTAGCGGAAATCTTCCGTAAAACTCGTTATTGCATTAGCTCCGTCGGCTACTGCTGTAACAATCTGACGTAAATTCTTGCTTCTGACGTCTCCAACTGCGTATACGCCCTTGATATTGGTTCTGCAGTCCTCTCCTGCGACAATATAGCCCTTTTCGTTACAATTAAGGCCGTCCATCGCTGCCTTGACAGGATTGATACCTACTGCTACGAATACGCCCTGAACTATGAGGTTGAAATCTTCGTTATCTTTTACGTTTCTAAGAGAAAGGGACTCTACTGAGTATTGTCCGTTTATTTCCTCGACTACCGTATCCCAGAGAATTGATACATTCTCACACTTTTTGAGTGCTTCCTGAAGGGATGCAGCACCACGAAGTTCATTTCTTCTATGAATAAGAGTTACTGAGGAAGCCATTCTTGATAAGAAGATGGCATCTTCAATAGCTACGTCTCCACCACCAATTACGGCTACGCTCTTGTTTTTGAAGAATGCTCCATCACAGGTAGCGCAGTATGATACACCTGCACCTGCGAGTCTGTCTTCGCCTGGTACTCCAAGCTTAGCATGAGTTGCGCCTGTTGCCAGAATAATACCCTTACTTTCAAGTGTCTGACCACTCTCTAAGTGGAGGATAAATCTCTCATCCTGGTTGTTGATGCTTTTTACCTCATCATATACGATATTGGTTCCGAGTTTGGCAGCGTGTTCTTTCATCTTTTCGCCAAGTTCCATACCCGATAAGCCGGGAAGGCCGGGGTAATTATCTACTTCATATGTCTGAGCCATCTGGCCGCCACAACCTTCTTTTTCAATAACTACTGCGTCGAGCTTAGCTCTCATGGCATATATCGCTGCTGCCATACCGGCAGGTCCTGCTCCAATAATCACTAGATCGTGCATAATATCCTCCATCTATACTTTCTTTCCGTATTCTAACAATGTATCGCTAGGTAAATCTATTCTATCATTCCAGAATATACATGTTCTACTCTCATCTAACTGTACATTCTCGTATAACCCATGTTCAGTTAGCAATATAGAAAACTCAGATATATTATCTATATCTTCTTTTAAATCATATATAACCTTCTGTCCCTCATCAAATTCTATATACAATTTAAATTCCGGGCGTGGCTCTATCTTCTTTATTCTTGGAATCATACCTACTCCTATCAAAGTGGCGGTAATTTATCTATTTTCTGAGAATCCCACATTTTTTGTAATTCATCACTATAACTCGAAAGCCATTCCTCGACTAATTCCTGTGCTTTCTTAGGTAAATCACCATCTATCATCTTTTTAGTCTTTATATCAAAAATCCCTACATACTCACCATAAAGAGCATGAATGTGCGAAGGCTCATGTTCTTTGGGTTTAAAAAACATTTTTATTATTATTCCGTAAAATCTTGTTATTTCTGGCACATTTTCCTCCTTTCATATTTCTGTATATTATTATAAATCACTGTTTACCCTATTTCAAGAAAATGGGTTGTGAATAAAGAGTGACGCCACGCCCTCTTGAATCCTTGTATTACTATATTATTTATAATATAATTTCTTGATGTAGGAATATTGTAAGCCACATACTGAGTTTTAATATGAAAACAATCGCAGAGCATATAAAACAGCATAATCTCAAGCATGTTTATCTCCTCTATGGAAACGAGCAGCAGGTTGTAAAAATATATCGAAACAAGTTGTTAACAGAACTACTCGGAACGGATTCGCTCGAGACTCTAAAGCAGGATATGAACTTTTCGCTTTTTATTGGTACGCCAATTGATCTTGGCGAGGTGATTAATATTGCTTCAAGTTATCCGTTTTTGGCTGAAAAGCGTGTGATTCTTTTAGAGAATACCAAGGTCTTTTCGAAGGACAGTTCTAAACTAGCTGAATTCATAAAAGATATTCCTGAAACAACTTATATGATATTCACTGAGATAAGTATCTCAGACAAAAAGGGATTATATAAAGCAATCGAAGAAGTCGGATATGCTACTGAAATTAAGGAACAGCCTATCGAGTTTGTTGAAAAATGGATTATACGTACTCTATCCGATGCGGATAAACGTATATCCAGAGCAGCTATTGAAGCACTGATAGCTCGTACAGGAAATGATATGATGCGTATCAATAACGAACTTGATAAGCTTATTGCATATAAGGGCGAAGAAAGCGACATCAAACTCGACGATATAACTGCTTTGGTAACTCAAGATCCTCAAGATCAGGTTTTCAAGATGATTGATGCAATGGCTGCAAAGAACTTGGATCTTGCTATGAAATACTACATGGATTTGCTTGAGTTAAAAGTTCCACCTTCAAAGATTATAAGTCTTGTGGAACGTCATATGCGTATACTTATTCAGGTAAAGGATATGCGCGAAAAAGGCTTTCCGGCATCAGCTATTGCTGAGAGAATAAAAGAAGTAAAAAGTTTTGCCGCTAACAAGTACGTAAGCCAGGCGACTAAATTCAAGACAGTTGAGATAATGGATTGTCTTAAGGATTGCGTGGATCTTACTCTTCAGTCAAGAACAGGTGCACTTACAGACAGAATGGCTGCAGAGCTTATCATTACTAAATACTCCAGCAAACAAAAATCATAATATAAGTATCCTACATATTACGAAAATAATAATATTTCTATAAAGAGTGTTTTATCAATTATCCTTATCAAAATAAGAATTAGTTTTATTGAATTACTCGGACAGGAACGACATGAAAAAATGGCTCGGAGTTTTTATGCTCCTTTTAACGGCTCTCATATGGGGTACCGCCTTTGTGGCACAAAGCGTGGGTATGGACTATGTGGAGCCTTTTACTTTTAACTTTTCCAGATATATAATTGGCGCTTTAGTCTTAGTGCCTTTTGCAATAATTAGTCTCAAAAAGAAATTATCTAATTTTGTCTCCAATAATAGCAGCCACAATAATTCTAACAATAATACTGTTCTCGATAAAAGTATCAATGTAGAGAAGCCTAACAAAAAAGCGTTCCTTAATTCCTCTATACTCGGCGGAATAGGATGCGGGGTATTACTATGCGTAGCAAGCATGCTACAGCAATATGGAATTCTGTACACCAATTCTGTTGGTAAAGCAGGATTTTTAACCGCTCTCTATATCATCATGGTTCCCATTATCGGAATCTTCTTTAAGAAAAAGGTTAAGCCTCTCATCTGGGTATGTGTAATCCTTGCAACCGTTGGCTTGTATCTATTATGCGTTAAGGATGGATTCAGTTTTGAAATCGGAGATATATTTTTAATTCTCTGTGCGCTCGTTTTCTCGTTCCACATTATCCTTGTTGATTACGTATCACCAAGGGGTGATGGAGTAACAATCTCAATGATACAGTTTGGAGTATCCGCTGTATTGTGCTTCATATGCGCACTAATCTTTGAGCATGTATCAATGGCAAATATATTGCGAGCTTGGATGCCAATTCTTTATGCCGGTGTTATGTCCTGTGGTGTGGCATATACTTTTCAGATACTTGGTCAAAAATATGTGGAGCCAACCAAGGCTTCTCTCATACTATGTCTTGAGTCTGTGTTCGCCACACTCGGTGGATGGGTTATTCTCAAAGAAGTATTGTCTCTTCGTGAAGCGATTGGATGTATAGTTGTATTCATCGCAATTATTCTTGCGCAGTTCGTACAGTACAACAAAACAAATTCAACTGATTAACTAACCTTCTTTTTTAATCTATTTTTTTAATTCAAATCATTTATTTAAATAACTTTACTTTTTATTTAATCTAATAGATATACAACCCTCATAATCAGTTCTTTTGATTATGGAATGAATCTCATTAAGATTATCTATCGTTCTATCTCCCGGATGATTGTATCTATTATTGAATCCACATGATATCACACTTAAACGAGGTTTAATCACAGTTAAAAATTCTAATGTATTAGTGTCCTTTTGCGAACCATGATGTGCTGCTTGCAGTATATCCGGATGTATGTTACTTAGTATCACTTTTTCTTCTGCTTCTATCTCCGAATCTCCCATAAACAATATAGTACCTTCATTAGTTACGGCATAAACAACAAGGGAATTCTTATTTGGATCAATTACATCCCTATTGTTACCATTACTATTCCTAGCTCTGTTTTCTTTTGTGACATTTTTGTCATCAGGAGAAATAACGCAAAATAATATATCATTTCTACCAGCTGTTTTTTCTTTGCCTTTTCTTTTGTAATTTCCAACTGCTATTTCATCTGCTGCTTTCGCATATAGCACATTGACTTTATCTTCTTTTGCAGCCTGCAATATCTCACTAAAGTTGTTCTTCAATACATTCGCAATCACTAAATTATTTATACGAATACTATCTTCTTCCAACATTGGTAATACAGCACTGATGTGATCCTTATCATCATGTGAAAGAAATAAAATATCTATTTCTTTTTTTCCGTTATAGTATAGATATGGCTCAATAACTATCTCATATAAACTGTCATTATCTGACGAGCCACAATCGTACATATACGTTTTGCCATTGTAAAAGATACAAGCACATAGTCCTTGTCCAACGTCAATGAATTCAACTCTATTTTTTGAAATATGCGACAGAAAGAATACTGCATTAATCAATAAAACCAACATGTATACTATTCTTACAATCCATTTATTTCTTTTGATTTCTCTTATCAACAATTCATGCCTAAATCCTTCAGATGGCGGAAATGTATTAATAACAGAAAAATGTCTTAATCTGTTGTTTTGTTTTTTTAGAATTCTCCAATAATCTTGCAATAATGACTTCGCGATGAATGAGGATAAAACTAGAACCAAGAAATATAACACACACTTAATTATGCTTTTATGACCACATATCAGTTCAGAAAAAGGAAGTGATAATGATAACTGCATTAAAAGCATATACAACTTCAAAACGATGTGAATTATAAATGCCAATATCTTAGTTAATACAGATAAGATGATGTTGATGATAGATGAATCTAGCGAACTAAAAGCAATCGCAACACCTTTCAATGCGAGAAATGCAAATCCAAAGCTTAATAGGAATGTCATTCCGGGAATAAGAATTAGATTGAGAATTACTGCGAATAATGGAATCTTATAATACGAATTAACTATTACAGGAAGCGTCATTAACGTTACCGATATGCTCATCAAAAACGAATCCCTTATCGCTTTCTTTTTGCCTTTATATGAGTTAAGTGAGGGATTAACAATTGCGATACCCATTATCGCTAAATAAGACATATGAAAACCGGATTGGAGGCAGCTAAGTGGTCTTATAATGGCTGTTATTAGTGCCGCCAGAGCCATTGCCGTAAGAGTATCATAAGTTTTCTTTCTTATCTTTCCGATGCATAGAATAATAAACATCACTATAGCTCGTAGAGACGACGGAGAAAAGCCTATTAGGAATCCATACAGCACTAACATAATCATCGCTGGGATATATGCTATATCAGGATTCTTTAATAGTTTTTTGAATAGCAATAAAAGTATTCCCGCTATCAAAGATATATGCAATCCACTTACAGCTAATAGGTGTCCCGAGCCCGAGTCAGTAAACAGACTCTTCGTCTCATTATCTATATCACTTCTGTCTGCAAGTGTAATCGCTCTCATTATAGCTGCTTCGTCTTCAGGTAATATATCATCATATAGCGAGGATATGTTGTCTCGAAGCCTTTTTGAAATTGTTTTTGGATAATCAATCTTTGAGTCTGTTTCTACTAATTGGCAGTTTCTTAGTTTATAAATATATCCTTTTGAGATGTAATAATTTCTTGCATCAAATCCTCCCGGGTTAGAGGCTTTTTCATATACATTAAGACTGCCTTTTAATATTACTTTTGATCCTATATTTACTCTGTTTTCTTCTATCAGGTTTCCAATTGATTCTGTATCTTTGAAAATACATACACAACCTAAATGTCTTATAAGTATATTATCTGCTTCTTTACTTAGAATTTCTTTAGAATAATCACTAGTATTCCTATATTCTTTTATATCTTTGGTTTTATTTATAGTATTTAATTCTTCTTCTGAATTATCGCTTGATTGAGAATAGTTTAGATCTATCTTTTTTATGTACAGATATATCTTTCCATTCTTATACTCTATATCATCTACTGTGCCTTGTACGTATGCATCCACATCACTCATACGTGGAATATCAATCGTCGATTCAAGTATGTTGAATAGAATAATTAGCACTCCAATCAAGCCCAAAGAAACAGTAAATAAGGGCCTTTTAATATGTACTTTATTTCTTTTTATATAATTCAAAAATCGAGTGTATTCGTGTTTTTTATACCTCATATATGTTACCTACTTAGCACATATATAAGGTTTAATCTTGTTGAATGAACCATCCTTAATACCGGATACTTCTTTTAGTTGTTCTATGTTTTCAAAACGGCCGCCAATCTCTTCGCGATATGCAATAATAGCATTGGCTCTAGCAGGGCCGATACCGGGGATTGTGCAAAGTTCATCAACTCCTGCAGTATTGATATTAATGAGTGAGTCTTCTTCTGTTGTGATGTTCTCACCGATGTATGGAATCCTTATCTTCTCACCATCTTGTAATACTGCTGCCATATTGATGGAATCAGTATCAGCATCTTCATCAAGGCCACCAGCTTCTTCTACTATTTCATACAGTCGTTGTCCTTCATTGAAATAATATACACCTATGTTTTTCACAGCCCCGCATATATACACGCACATAGAACCCTTCTTGGATTTTACGGTTAAATCATTAGTTTGATTGGCACTATCTTTACCATTGTTCTTATTATCATTTAAAGAAACGTAAGCATCAGAAAAAGACATACTGTCTTGTATGTCTGTCTCTTCATTTTCAATTGTCTCTTGGGAATCATCAGGAAGCGAGGAAATGCTTAATTCATTGTTGTTGCATCCTGATAGAAATATGGATAATACTAAAGTTAATACCAATAAAGATAAATGAACCGGAAATAATCTTTTCATAAGTCAACTCCTTCTGCCCTCGAGCCGACTTATTATCCTATCGTAGTTTATTATCTAATATTATTTCTATATTTTTTAAACAAAACCTTTACTGAATTGAAATATATTTATAATTCTCTATTAAGTCTTTTAACAACAATAAATATAATCAAAATACTTTAATAAAAAAGTATTTTTCTTTAGAATTATTAGTCGCTATTGCTACTGTATTCGGTAGCAACATAATCTTCATCAACCACCGGTGTCTCGATATATTCATCTTCGACATATACGCCGTAGATCTGCTTTTTAACCTGTCCTGAGAGTTCACGAAGAAGCTTGTTAACATCGTTGCCATCCCATGCCTTGGTGTATACCATTTCGGATAATACCCAGTAGTTGGATGTCTCAACGATCTTGGGAAGAGATACGCTGTTCTCATATGTTCTCATTACATCTTCCATCTGAGGATACTCGTAATTCTCCTGATATTTGCAAGGGAACTTACCGCATCTTGCGAAGAGGTTCTCTGAATAATCAACTGTTAAGAATCTTGCGAAATCTTCGGCAGTCTTTTTGTTGCTTGAAAGACCATTGATGGCTACAAGCTTGGTTGTAGATAATCCCTTGGACTTAAGGGTATCGTTAAGCATACCGATGCTTGATATTCCGTATTCATACTCAAACTTATTCTCTTCAAGTCTCTTGGCAGTCTCAAGGTAGCTGATAACATCGGTATCTGCAACCATGAATAAAGTCTTGCCTTCTACAAATTCCTGTAAAATATCTTCATACGAGCAATCATCAAGTTCCATGGAGAAGAACTGTTTGAAGTCCTGGAATACTTTGAGGCAATACATACTATTTTCGTTGTAAATATCTATCTGGTCTCTATCTTCGCCCTTAGTACCGCCGACATTCATATATGCGCCTGCAAACCAATATTCATAGAGTACGTCCGTAACACACCATTTAAAGAATGATTCCACACCTTCCGGCATATCATGATTCAAAGCGAATTCAATAATGCCTACGATGGAAGTAGGGATAATATCATCAACAGTTAAATTTTCTACCGGGGTTTCTTCAGATTGTGTCTCACCACCTTCTGATACTTCACCGCCGCCGTAACTTGCCTCCGTTCTGCTTGATTGAGAAGCAGCAACCTGCTCAAGGAGCGTTCTGTTATATAAAAATACCGAGCACTCAAACATAAGCGGATATCCAAGTTTGGAATCCGAATATGAGATTGCATCAAGTGATACTTCGGGGAAATATGTCGAATTAAGCACTCTGTCGGGATCTGTTACTTCTTCGCAAAGTCCCGAAAGATATGCCTTTTCAAGTGACTCGCTGCCTATAATATAGAGGTCAGGACCATAGTCATTGTCTATGGTTGCCGTCTGAATAGCTTCCAAAAACTCAAGTCCGGATACCCTGGTAGGAACTACCTTAACTCCGTATTGTTCCTCATATATAAAAGCAGCATTTCTGATATATTCATCAAGATACTCGTCTGTATACCAAAATGTGAGTGTATCATCTTCGTCATATTTTTTTTCGACTTCGACCAATTTAAAACCCGGATACAAGTCACCAAAAATGGTCAACAAAGTCATCGCAATCAAAACGACGATTGATAATACTCTTCGTCTAGCTATGTGCATGCTCTATTGCCTCTCTTAAAAGCACAATCATCTTATCAACATCCTCTTTTGTAACAATAAGAGGAGGAAGGAATCTAATGATATTAGTTCCTGCATTGATAAGTACAAGTCCGTTATCAAGTGCGTTGTTAATAACGTCTTTGACAGGACCGTTAAACTCAAGTCCCTGCATGAGACCCAAGCCTCTGTGATCTATTATTTCACTGTATGAATTCTTAACTTCTTCAAGTTTTTCAAAAAGATAATCGCCGACTTCTTTTGCATTGTCGCAAATCTTTAATTCATCATATAACTTGAATACTTCTTTACAAGCAGCACCTGCAAGAGGATTGCCACCGTATGTAGTACCATGATCGCCTGCAACAAGTGAGTTATCTGCAACTTCCTTGGTCATAAGGAATGCGCCCATGGGAATACCACCGCCAAGCGCCTTGGCTGTAGTCATTATGTCGGGCTTAACGCCATACTTATGCCAGCAATACATATATCCTGTACGGCCCATACCGCACTGAATCTCATCAAGAATAAGAAGTGCACCTATCTCATCGCAAAGAGTTCTTAATCCTTTGATGAATTCTTCTGTAGCAGGATGAATACCACCCTCTCCCTGAAGAGTCTCGCAGATGATAGCGCATGTTTTATCTGTTACCAATGCCTTAACACTGTCAAGGTCATTCATGTTGGCAAACTTGATATTACCAATCATTGGTCCAAAAGGCTCACGATACTTATCTGTACCAGTTACCGATAAAGCACCGAAAGTACGACCATGGAATGAGTGCTGCATAGCAATAATCTCATGATCCGTCTTGCCATCCTTAAGATAAGCATACTTTCTGGCCACTTTAAGAGCGCCCTCAACAGCTTCTGCACCGGAATTGGTAAAGAATACCTTATCCATCTTTGAAGCCTCTACAACAGCCTTTGCTGCGTCTGCAGCAGGTGCATTGTAATAGTAGTTGGATGTATGTGTTATCTTATCAACCTGAGTCTTGATGGCATCGTTTAATTTTTTATTGTTATATCCAAGTGCGAATACACCAATACCTGATACGAAATCAAGGTACTCTTTGCCATCAGCATCATATAGATTCACACCATCACCGTGGTCAAAAACAACCTGATAACGATTGTATGTGTGAAGGATGTATTCTTCTGTCTCGTCTATGTAAAATTGCATGTTACTCATAACTTTTACCGTTTTCTTTTCAAAATCTTTTTAGATATCTATTTATCAAAACAATAATATCTAATATAGTTTATTATTTTACTCTTCGTCCGAGTCGGGCATAATCATTGTACCAATACCTTTTTTGGTAAAGATCTCAAGAAGTAAGCAATGAGGAATTCTACCATCAAGGATATGGACTCTGTTAACACCTGATTCCATAGCATTGGTGCAATTGGTAAGCTTGGGAAGCATACCTCCACCAATTGTGCCTGATGAGATGAGTTCCTTAGCATCTGTTACGCTAATCTTAGAGATGAATGAGGACTTGTCGTTGATATCCTTGTAAAGTCCCTCAATATCAGTAAGGAATGCAAGCTTCTCAGCTCCAACTGCCTTGGCTATCTCACAAGCTGCATCATCAGCATTGATATTGTATGTATTGAACTGAGCATCGAGTCCGATAGGAGCAACGATGGGAAGGAAATCATTGCTTAAGAGGTCATATAAAACCTTAGCGTTAACTTCCTTGATATCTCCTACGAATCCGATATCTTTTCCGTCTGAATACTTTTTATCTACTCTTAAGAGGCCGCCGTCTTTACCTGAGATACCTACTGCCTTAACACCGAGTTCCTGGACCATTGCAACAAGGGACTTATTAACCTTGTTAAGAACCATCTCGGCGATTTCCATTGTCTCGGCATCTGTAACTCTAAGTCCGTTAACGAATTCAGGAGTCTTGCCAACTTTATCAACCCATCTGCTTATTTCCTTACCACCGCCATGTACGATGATGGGCTTGAAGCCAACGAGTTTAAGGAGTACTACATCTTCAATAACTTTCTTCTGAAGTTCTACATTAGTCATTGCAGAACCGCCGTACTTAACAACGATTATCTTTCTATTGTATTTTTGAATATAGGGAAGTGCCTCGACAAGTACACTTGCTTTTTCAAGGAACTGTTCCATATCTTTTTCCATCTCTAAACCTCCAAGAGTGCATAAAAATCCATAGTCTCTTTATTCTACAACAGAAATGTGGGTAATTCAACACCAAGATATTGGACTGAAACTTAGGACATAACCATAGAAAAGAGGATTGTCCGTATAGAATAAGACATTTATTTCTTAATTGCTTTATTTATGCTCTTCAGTAATAGATGTATAGGAATAGCAATAAGAATAATCAATGTAATTGAAATAATAGATGCGATTATCGGATTAAGCTTAAACGCTTCCGAGAATACGCTTCTAAGAACAATGCCCTGTAATGCATAGATTTCCAATGAAAAATTACCTAGAAACTTTGACACAGGATTAATGATAACCCACTTAGCGATTTTTCCTGTAAACGCAGCAAATGTAATCATCACGAGTGAAAGTGCGATATCAGCAATAAAAGTTATGAAGATAAAGAATGTTCTAACTATAATCGAAGATGCAATATAGTCACTCTTTTTATATACCAGGAATGTCTGGATGAGCGTGAAGGCGCAAAATACCACTACACTCGCTATAAGTACCAATATGGATTTTTTCTGTAATAGTCCTTCAATCTTATCTCTATATAACGAAATGATGATACCAAATAAGAAACTCACTACAATAACATATACGTTATAGGGGCGATTCATAAATATATTAATAGCCAAAAATACAGCGGCCAAAACAACTAACAAAAGTGAATGAAGCCATTTTTTACAAGGGATAACAAACACTAAGAAAAAGACAATGTATAAAAGAAGCGACAGCTGCAGATACCATCCAAAACTGATAACAGTACTACCGTATGTAAATGTCTGAAGCATTAAAAGAGGTGTGATAGCACCACCTGTAATTAACTCGAATACAGTATAGATTGCTACAAAGAAAGAATACATTATGAAAAAGGTTAGGATTCTGTTACGCGGAAACTTTTTGATATAATCTTGACCTTTATTCTTATAGGATTCATATAATCCGAATCCGGACATGAACATGAATAACACTACTGCCCAATGTCCCAATAAAAGAAGCGGATAATTCAAAGAAGTATCCGCTAATAATCCATTAAATTGATGAACATGATGAATCAAAACACATACAGCCAAATAACCTTTCATCGATTGAAAAGTATCTTTTGAGAAAGCTGAATTGTTAGTGTTTTTATCATTCATATTCAAATATCATTACAAATCTAAATAATTTATCTATTTTATTCCCCAAAATAGGTTTAATAATACAATAACTAATTTATTGATTTTTATTTTTCAATCTACTACGAACGATAGTCCGCATTAATCTTGACATAATCATATGTGAGATCGCAGCCCCATGCTGTTGCTTCTGCATCACCATCGTGCATATCTACATAGACTATGACTTCTTCCTCTTTCATAATCTTTGTTGCAAATTCCTCATCGAATTCAAGAGGAACGCCCATCTTGAATACCTGAAGTCTGCCAGCCTTACTCTCAAAGAAAAGCTCTACCTTTGTCTGATCAAAGCTTACACCTGAATAGCCCATCGCACATAAGAAACGACCAAAATTAGCGTCGCATCCATATATAGCAGCCTTGGAAAGGTTGGAAGAGATGATTGAACGAGCAAGAACTTTTGCATCCTTCTTGGAAGAAGCATTAACTACATGCGCTGTGAAAAGCTTGGTAGCGCCTTCTCCATCGGAAGCCATCTTTCTAGCCAAGAATTCGCATACTACTGAAAGAGCCTGCTTAAATGTATCATAATCTGCATTCTTGGTTGTAATCTTATCATTGCCTGCAAGACCGTTAGCTATAAGAATAAATGTGTCGTTAGTAGAAGTATCTCCGTCTACAGATATCATATTGAAGGTATCTGCGATAACATCACTTACTGCTTCCTGCATAAGTGATTTATCAATAGCGATATCGCTTGATAAGAATGCAAGCATGGTACACATATTGGGATGAATCATACCTGAACCCTTGCTCATACCACCAAGTGTAACTGTATGTCCGCCAAGTTCGAACTGAACTGCATATTCCTTGTTAACTGTATCTGTAGTCATGATTGCGATGCTTGCATTAGTACCGTTTTCAATGGAAGAATCAAGCTTATCGCACATTGCATTAACGCCTGCAACAAGTCTGTCAACGGGAAGCTGCATACCGATAACACCGGTAGATCCAACAGCAATCGAATCAACAGGAATTCCTAACTTATCGCTCATAGCCTTAGCTGTTGCTTCGCAAGCATCAAAGCCTTCCTGCCCCGTACAAGCATTAGCAATACCTGTATTAACTACTACACCGTGCATAGGCTTATCAGACTTAACAATCTTCATATCCCACTGTACGCAAGCAGCCTTAACAACATTGCTGGTAAAAGTTCCCGCGCTCACACAAGGAGTCTCGGAATAAACCATTGCCATGTCTTTTCTGTTGGGATACTTAACGCCTGCTTCTGTATATGCTGCCTTGAATCCCTGGGCAGCTGTTATTCCACCTTTAATAACTTTTATCTCTGACATAATCCATACCTCGAGTTATCAATCTGTTTTTATTTAGAACAATAATAATTTACTAACTATATATTATAAAATGTTTATCTATATCCAAAAAACCTAGAAGGCACGAAAAATAAAAAGAAAAATACATCTAATTTATTATTTATTGAAAGCCGTTATATTCGCCTCATTGAGAGTGAAGTCATAGTAGTTAAGATCTTCTCTCTTGGTCCAACCAACCTGCTTCCAGAACGCATTACCAATATCATTAGTTGTGAATGCAATAAGGCTAACCTTGTTGATGCCTTCGGCTTTGAGTCTCTCCATGCATCGGACAACCATCGCCTTACCAATGCCATGCATTCTGACGTCTTCTCTAACGCATACATGATACAGACAGCCTCTTCGGCCATCGTGTCCGCAAAGAATTGCTCCAACTATCTCGCCATCCATCACACACACGGTAGATAAACCGGGATTTCTTGTAAGGAATTTTTCAACTCCATCATGTGAGTCATCGATACTTCTAATTGCAAATCCCTTGATAGACAGCCAGAGTTTCTTCACGCCATCATAATCATCTATATTCATTTCTCTGACAGTCCACTTGTCCATATAATCCTCAAATATTTCGCTTAATCTTATGATTAAAACAGTAATCTATTACGTCTTAATTATCCAAATAATCTTTTGAAAAAGCCTTGTCTTCCAACGGGTTCAGCGGTTTCGGAATTATCCGAATTGCCGGATGAATCTGCATCATTGTTCTCTTCTGATTCACTCTCTAAACTTCCATTATCAAGAGCTTTTTGTTCAATTTCAAGAACCTTATCTATTGTTGCAGTTAATTCTGCTACTATGATGGGCTTTTCCAGCCACAATAGGTTATCAGGTAAATCTGTGATACCTTCTGCCTCAGCAGAACTTCTCATAATGCATATCGGACTGTTAAGGCCCAGGTCTCTTACTCTCTTAGCTACATTGATGCAACCAGAAATGCCTGAAAGCACATCTATCATAAAGAAATCATACTGCTTAGGTGCTACTAGTAACGCGTCCACCGAGCCAAATGTATCCGTATATAGATTACCTGTAGTAGGTATACGTCTATCGGACTCTCTGTCAAGGAGTCTCTCAAGATGCTTTCTATCTGCAATTTTCTCATCAAGTACTGCGATATGCATCTCGTACCCCCCATGAAAATTATTTAAGCGAATGCATATAATTTAATAAGCTAAAGAAATCTTTTACATTTGTCTGATCGTTGGAATCATCATATTTATTCCATCTTAAGATGAGAATAATCATATCGTTTGATTCGCTGTTTTTAGGGAATACGACCATGAATGACTCGTACTCATCGTAAACACCATTCTCATTATCATAATGAGATATCTTGTGTCCGCATCCATACTCCCAATCGTTATTGTAATCAGTAATGGCATCGTAGCCGAATCCGTTAGTATTGTCTTCCTCGAATCCGTTTGATTTCATGAATTTTTCATATGCGCTCTCATGATCATATCCCCAATTGTTATAATCAAGCACATATGCAGGGAATTCGAATTCTGCTCCATCCTTGGAGTATACCACATAATCGCTCTCGCTCTGCTCAAGTTTAAAGCCGTGCTTGGTCAAATCTTCGAATCCTGTATTGCTAAGTACAATATAATAATCGTCTTCGTTATCATCATAATCAAAACTTAAATCATAATCATCATCAAGACTGTAACTATCATAATCACTGACATATCCGGTATTGTCTGTAACCTGAATACTGTTAATCGCATCTTGAATCTCAGGATTATTTAATTCGCCGGCAAGGCCAACGAACATTGCTGCAATAAATGCAAATATGCCTCCCATAGATGCACCGAATGCAATGATTAATACTACGCCTAAACCGCCAAGGACGCATCCTAATATAAGACCTATAATGGATGTTACCAATCCGCCTACAGCCTTACCTCTGGGTTGTTTTCTTCCTGCGAGGCATACGATTGAGAAGATAAGTCCTAACAAACCGGGAATAAATCCCAAGTTAAGAAAAGGACTACCTACAATACTAAGTATTCCAAGTACCAACGCTGCAGTACAAAGACCTGATTTCTTTTCTTCCATACTTTCCTCTTTTCACATTCTCAATATCAATATTTCAAAAGACTTGTCGTCCATTTATTATCAAATTTAAATTGGTAATTATTTTAAAATAATTATATAAATTTCTATTTTTTTAATCCATTTACTTTAAGTTGTTTAAAAGAATATTACTGACGGTGCAAAGAATACGATGATTGCTCCAATAATCTGTAGGCCAAGAATAACCGGCATGCCTATTACAAAATACATATGCTTGGTTTTGTGCCTGAAAATATACATACCTGCAATCGATCCGATAGAACCGCCTATAATAGCAACAAGAAACAGCGTAGCCTCAGGGATACGCCATTTCCTTCTTTTTGCTTTTAACTTGTCCACACCCATGAGTGCAAAGCCCGCGATATTAACACAAGCCAGATACACTCCGAGTATAGCCCATATATCACGCATAATAATGCCTATCGTATTAGTCATTGAGGCCAATTATTCATTGGCCTCAATTCAAAATCTATATTACTTATTGTTTCTTGCCTGTGCCTTGAGTGCACGAACCTTGGTTGAAAGACCAAAGAGGTTGATGAATCCTTCTGCATCATGGTGATCATATAAATCACCAGTTGTGAATGATGCGATATCTTCATCATAAAGTGAATAAGGAGATGTAGTACCGGCCTTGATGATGTTGCCCTTGTAGAGCTTCATCTTAACTTCACCTGTAACCTGCTCCTGTGTCTTCTCAAGGAATGCCTGTGCTGCTTCTCTAAGAGGTGAGAACCACTTTCCTTCGTATACGATCTGAGCGAACTTGTTGCCCATCTCCTGCTTCTCACGATATACATCACGATCAAGTATTAACTCCTCAAGCTGCTGATGTGCTTCGTAAAGGATTGTTCCACCAGGTGTCTCATATACACCTCTTGACTTCATACCAACAACACGGTTTTCAACTATATCGATGATACCGATACCATGCTTGCCACCAAGTGCATTGAGGTCACGAATGATATCAGATACTTTCTTCTTCTGTCCGTTGATTGCAACGGGAACACCCTTCTCGAATGAAAGAGTTACATACTCGCCCTCATCGGGAGCCTTCTCAGGTCTAACACCGAGAACAAGTAAGTGATCGTAGTTAGGCTCATTAGCAGGATCTTCGAGTTCAAGACCTTCATGAGAAATGTGCCATAAGTTTCTATCTCTTGAGTATGAGTTGTCTGCTGAGAAAGGAAGATTGATTCCATGATCGTTACAGTACTTAATCTCTGACTCTCTTGAATCAAGTGTCCACTTGTCATTTCTCCAAGCAGCGATGATCTTTAAGTCAGGAGCAAGTGCCTTGATACCAAGTTCGAATCTGATCTGATCGTTACCCTTGCCTGTAGCACCGTGGCAGATTGCTGTAGCGCCTTCTTTTCTAGCGATCTCTACAAGTCTCTTAGCGATAACGGGACGAGCCATTGATGTACCAAGTAAGTACTTGTTCTCATATACTGCATGAGCCCATACACAAGGAACAACATATTCGTCACAGAACTCATCTGTTACATCTTCAATATATAACTTTTCTGCGCCTGATAATTTAGCTCTCTCTTCAAGTCCGTCGAGCTCGTTGCCCTGACCACAGTCAACGCATACGCAGATAACTTCATAGTCAAAATTTTCCTTAAGCCAGGGAATGATAGCTGTTGTATCAAGTCCGCCGGAGTAAGCAAGAATTACTTTTTCTTTCATTTTTATAAATCCTCCTTATATTCATGCCGTAAGGCAAATATGTACATCTAAAAAATTAAAATAATCTTTATAATTCGATTTAATTCGATTTAACAAAAAAGATACTCGTTAAACTTTTTATATCATCATTTAAACTATATAGTAATTACAATCTTCCATATAAAGAAGCTGTGTTTCTTAGGAATGTCGCCGCCTCACGTCTTCGTCTTCCTGTAAGTAACTCAGGAACAATTCTCCACTTCCAGTTATTACCAAGTGTGGAAGGTGTATTGATTCTAGCACTTGCATCAAGTGAGTATACATCCTGAATCGGAATAATACAAGTATCTGCAACACTACTTTCTGCAAGTCTGATTAAATCATGGCTTAAAGAAGTAGCCTTATCGACGCCAAGATAGTCCTTGATATATTTTCTATCCTTACTCTTGGCCTGCTTGTACCAGCCCTTTACAGTATCGTTATCGTGAGTACCTGTATATACTACGCAATTCTTATCATAGTTGTGAGGAAGATAATCGTTATCTTCATCTGAATCAAATGCAAACTCAAGAACCTTCATTCCGGGATAGCCCGTCTTTTTAACAAGTTTTAAAACAGTAGGTGTAAGAAGTCCTAAGTCCTCTGCAATGATTCTGGGATTCTTTAATTCCTTATTCACGGTCTTGAAGAAATCATATCCGGGGCCGGGCTCCCAATGTCCGTACTCCGCTGTCAAATCTCCAAAAGGAATAAAATAATATTCATCAAATGCTCTGAAATGATCAATGCGAACAACATCATATAATTCATAGCATTTTTTTAATCTCTTAATCCACCAGGAATATCCGTTATTCTTGTGGTATTCCCAATCGTATAAAGGATTGCCCCATAACTGGCCTGTCGCTGAAAAATAATCCGGAGGACATCCCGCCACGCCACGTGGTCTGGAATCTTTATCCAAAATGAATAACTCAGGATTTGCCCAAGTATCTGCAGAATCAGATGCAACATAGATGGGAATATCTCCGATTATCTCAATACCCTTTTCATTGGCATATTTCTTAAGAGCCATCCACTGCTTTTTAAAGAAGTACTGTAAAAACTTGTAAAAGCCTATCTGAGGTGCAAGTTCTTTTTTTACAGTTTTTAATGTCTTTTCATCTCTTCTAAAAAGTTCAGGCTCCCAATCATAGATTGATGCGCCACGCTTATCATCCTTAATTGCCATATAAAGAGCGTAATCATTGAGCCAATAGGATTCTTCCAAGATGAACTTAGCGTACTGTTCATCCGAATCTATAAAGCTACGCTCATATGCACGACGAAGCAGAGAAAATCTGGCATAATACTGTGCTTCGTAATCTACGTAATTGTTTCTTTCCTTAGCAGAGGCTTTCTGATACCACTCATTGGATTCGTAGTATTCATCAAACGCCTCATGGCATTCTTCCTTGGTGAGCCATCCGTTGTCGATGAACTCCTGAAGATCTATGTAATACGGATTACCTGCAAAAGTTGAAAATGACTGGTAAGGAGAGTCTCCATATCCTGTCGGTCCAAGCGGAAGAATCTGCCAATACTTCTGTCCTGCCTCAACTAAAAAGTCGACAAAATCATAAGCCTCTTTTGAGAAGCATCCGATTCCATATTCATTTGGAAGGCTAAACACAGCCGTAAGAATTCCGCTTTTTCTCATTTTATCCAATAAACTTAAGTATCAAAATCTTTTACAAAATAGAAACTTTGATGTCTTTCTTGGGATAGAGTTTCCATATATCACGGTTATACTCTTCGACAGTTCTATCAGATGAGAAGAATCCAGCCTTAGCGATGTTAACAAGCATCATCTTTCTCCACTTCTCTCTGTCCTCATAATCCTCAAGCATCTGATCCTTAACCTTAACATATTCTTCGAGATCGATAAGAGTCATGAACCAGTCCTTATT
>JAEEGG010006223.1_pt1 | contig 28047 bp, 30 predicted proteins | sample 9134161 | NCBI WGS metagenome assembly JAEEGG01 (sample SAMN16246543, study PRJNA631951) | gut metagenome | biome: gut microbiome; feature: rumen; material: CR-attached | host: Bos | place: Iran: Karaj | collected 2018-10 | reverse complement strand
AAAAAAAACAGTTTAAATATAAATGCCCTATTCATAACGTAAAACCTTATTGTTTAATGGTACCCTTTCTTTAGACAAATTTTTAACTTCATTAAGACAACTTTCTTTTCGTTGGGAGCGAGCCTTAATCCGCTCCTGCCGGAAAAAGATCTTGTGCCTTTGATTTTGCAAAATTAATGTTTTTTCAGACATCATGCGGCGTTTTTATAATAAATTTTTGAAGGTTGTTTGTAATCCAAACTTGAATGTGGATGACCGTCACGGCTGATTCTCACCAACGGATTTGACTCATCGTCTCCGATCAGCATGTCGGTGAAATCCTTGCTGGTGAACTGGCAGCCCTGGTCTGTGTTGAAGATTTCAGGCCGCCCATGTTTGCGGAACGCTTCCTGCACAATCCCCAACCATTCCGCATCCATCGTGTTGCTGATGCCCCATCCGACGATATACCGGCTGAACACCTCTATGATGGCGGCAAGGTACATGAAGCCCTTTCTCATGGGTATGCAGGTGATGTCCATCTCCCACACCTGGTTGCAGTGGTCTATTTCCAAGCCACGGAGCAGGTACGGGAACTTTATCTTGGCATACAGGCTTTGCAGTTCCTTGTCCCTGACCTTTTCCGGCACCTCCTGCGTGAAAACAAGGGCGGATTTGGAAAGAAACTCCCTCTTCCATGTGGAAATCTGTTGCTGCGTCAACTCAAATTTGGTCGACAGTTCCGCCAGCGTCTGCTGACCCTTAATGGCTTCAATGGCTACACTAGGTTCCCTGAAACTGCTCACGCTCAATAAAGTCAAATTAATTTGCCTTTATATTCGCTTACGCGCAGTTTTAGCCTTGAACTCCGCTGTAAATTTTCTTCTACCTTTCATACGACAAAACCAATGCAAGTTGAGCGCAATTGAGCTTGCTCAAATTGCCGAAACGCAGCTTGGTTTATCCAACATTACAATTTTTTTGTTTACAACAGCTGTCCAAATTTCGGGGGCCATTATAACAAATAATGATTGCCTAAAAAATTACCAAATCTGTAACAATATTTGGAAACAATATGCGTTTGTCAGAAGTTATGGTTGTGGCCTGCTGCAGCCAAAAGATAATTAAGTGTTTTATTAAGAAAACTTTAGAAACATGACTGACATTTTTACAAGGATCAAGGGCATTCCCGGACCGCTCGGGCAGTATCAGGAATTTGCGGACGGCTACTACATGTTCCCCCAGCTGGTGGGCGAAATCGGGCCGAATATGGAATTCAACGGAAAAAAGGTTTTGTGCTGGAGCCTGAACAACTACCTCGGCCTGGCCAACGACCCCGAAGTGCGCAAAGCGGACGCGGAAGCCGCCGCCAAATACGGCATGGCCGCCCCGATGGGCGCCCGCATGATGTCGGGTGACACCAAATACCACCACGAACTGGAGGACAAGCTGGCCGCCTTTGTCGGCAAACCAAAGGCATTTCTGGTGAACTACGGCTACCAGGCCATGATCTCCACCATCGACTGCCTGCTGGACCGCCGCGACGTGGTGGTCTTCGACATTGAATCCCACGCCTGCATCTACGACGGCATCCGGCTGCACATGGGACGCCGCTTCTCCTTCCGACACAACGACATGGCGCACCTGCGCGAAGTGCTGGGCCGCGCCACCAAATTCGCCGAGGAGAGCGGCGGCGGCATCCTGGTCATCACCGAAGGTGTGTTCGGAATGTCGGGCGAACTTGGCAAACTGGACGAGATTGTAGCCATGAAGAAGGACTTCGACTTCCGCCTGCTCATCGACGATGCGCACGGCTTCGGAACCATGGGCAAGAACGGCACCGGCACCGCCGAACATTTCGGCGTTGAGGATGGCATCGACGTGCATTTCGCCGCCTTCGCCAAGAGCATGGCCGGTATCGGCGGCTTCGTCGCCTCCGAAAAGGCGATTGTGGATCACCTGCGCTTCAACATGCGCTCCCAGACCTACGCAAAATCGCTCCCGATGCCGATGGTCATGGGTGCACTCAAGAGGCTGGAGCTGATACAGACCCGTCCGGAGCTGCGCGAAAAACTCTGGACCATCACAAACGCACTGAAAAAAGGGTTGCGTGAAAATGGATTCAACATCGGCAACACCGAGGCCAATGTGACACCGGTCTTCCTGAACGGCACCGTCGCACAGGCCACACAGATTGTGGTCGATATGCGTGAGAACTACGGCATATTCTGCTCCATGGTCCTCTACCCTGTGGTACCGAAAGGCACCATCGAGCTGCGCCTGATCCCGACCGCCGCACACACCCTGGAGGATGTGGAGCGCACCATCAACGTGTTCAAGGAGGTCCGCGCAAAGCTGGACCGCGGCGAATACAGCGAAACCGAAATCAACAACCAGCGCATCAATTTCTAAGCCATGGCCGGACAGAAGAAATACCGGCTCCGCTGCACGGAATGCGGAGCCGTCATCACCGATTTCAAGGCATGGTTCGAACACGGGCAGAGCTGCCCGGAATGCCATTGCAAACAGGCGGAAATCGAATACACCGCCGATTACTCCAAACTGCCGGAACTGTTTAAGGGCAAGCCGGAGAGTTTCTGGCACTATTTCGATTTCCTGCCGCTTATGGACAGGGAAAACATCGTCAGCTGCGGCGAAGGGGCGATTCCCCTGGAACGCTGGGAGTTCCTGGAACAGTTCGCAAGCGACAACGGCATCAGTGACTGCAAGATTTACGTTTACCGTAACGACCTGAACGGCGGCACCAACACCTTTAAGGACATCGCCGCCTCAATGGCCGCCAGCATCTTCAAGGAGAACGGGGTGAAGCGCTACTGCATCGCCTCCACAGGCAACACGGCCACCGCCTATGGCAAATACCTCGCCATGGCCGGCATCAGCGCCGCCATCTTCATGCCGGACAACGCAGTCCCCTCCTCCATCGCGGAGATCGCCTCCTACGGGCAGAAGGTCTACCACGTTTCCGGTGACTACAGCGATGCGAAAGCCGTGGCCGCCGCATACGCGCAAAAGTACGGCATCCCCACCTCGGCGGGCAACATCGACCCCATACGCGTGGAATCGAAGCGAACCATGGTGTTCGAATGGCTGCGCATGCTGGGCAAGATGCCGGATGTGTATGTGCAGGCGGTCAGCGGAGGAACCGGCCCGCTGGCATTGGACAAGGCCTACCGCGAGCTGGAGCCGCACATGCCAGGGCTCACCTACCCGCGCCCCATCCTGATCCAGACTGACAAATGCGACCCGATGGTGCAGGGCTGGGAAAAGGCTGTGAAAAACGGCTTCCCGGAAGGTTTCGAAAAGGACTACCCTGTCATCAAGAACCCGCAGACGATGGTTTCCATCCTCGGCACCGGCAACCCAGGCACCTATCCGAAAATCGCCAGAATCATGAAGCAACGCAATGGCAATTTCCTCCGCGTGAAGGAGGACTGCCTTGCTGACGTAGCGCGGATAGTCGCATTCGAGCGCAAGACCCACGTCGGACCCGCCTCCGCGGTCTGCATCGCAGGGCTGATGAAAGCTGTCCTGCAACATGAGATCAAAAACGGGCAGACAGTGCTTGTAAACATGGGTGAGGGCATCAAGCGCGCACCGTGGTTCCTGGACATGCTCGGCCACCACATTTCGGAAGTGCGTTCCGTGGAGGAATGCCATGTGCCCGAACTTGGCGAGACAAGGGAGGAACTCTGGAAAGCGTTGGACAAAAACATTTGAACGTATATGAACAAGAAACTCACACACCTGTATCTTGCAATACTGGCATGTTGTTCGTGGATCGGAGTGTCGGCGCAGGCCATACCGGAGCATGATGCGATGGAAACAGCCGCACGCTTCCTGGGTGCTCAAACCGGCCTGCACGTGCAGAAATCGGCTCTGAGCTGCGCCTACACCGAACAGGATGCCGATGCGCCGCTGTTCTATGTCTTCAACGGGGAGAACGCCTTCGTGGTGGTCTCTGCAGAGCAGAAGACAAAGGCCGTCCTGGCCTACTCAACCAGCCAGAACTTCGACCCTGAGAACATCATCCCGCCGGTCCGGATGTGGCTGGACTCCTACCGCCGCCAGATCCAGGCCGCCCGCGCCCTCGGAATTCCGCAAAGCGGAACGCAAAAAGATGAGAATCGCGGCATCGCAGAATCGGTGGAGCCTTTGATGGAGAGCCACTGGGGACAAGGAATCCCCTATAATTTCTGCTGTCCGGCAGACGACAAGGGGCAGAACGAACGCTGCGTCACCGGCTGCGTGGCAACAGCAATGGCCCAACTGATGTATTACTTCCGCTGGCCCGAAACCGGAACCGGCAGCTACAGCTACACCCACGACACCTACGGGGAACTTTCCGCAGACTTCGGTAGCAGCCGTTATAATTTTGAAAAGATGTGCAACAAGCCTGCGCATATCAACGGTTCCATTTCCCATCTGACCGGCCATTGCGGAGTTTCAGTAGATATGGTCTATGGCCCGAACTCCTCCGGCATGTACAACCATAAGGCGGCCTACGCCATGCGCACATACTTCAAATATTCCCCTGAAACCAAATACATTTTCAGGGACAGCAACGGCATGGCGCACGACAGCCTGCAGCAGATTCCCTACCCACTTGACTGGGACAGCGTGGTCGTTGCGCACCTGCAGCGGAGTATTCCGGTCTATTACGCAGGCTGGAGCAAACCCTGGACCGACGGGCACGGCTTCATCTGCGACGGTTACCAGAAAGACAGCAGCGGACGCTGCTTCTTCCATTTCAACTTCGGTTGGGAAGGCCAAGCTGACGGCTATTTCTACACCGGGAACCTTCACCCCGGCACCTACAATTTTAACCTTGCCCAGGAGGTGATTGTCAATGCGGTGCCGGACACACAGGCATATACCTATCCTCCGGCGCAACCGGCCAGCGGCGAATGCACGCTGACCCACCGTACAGGCTCCTTTGAAAACGGCAGGACAGGCTTTGCCTCCTGCACGCCCGGAGCTGACTACACATGGCACATCCGTCCCGACCTGGACAGCATTTCGCAGCTTAATGTGCAGCTGCACGTGCAGCTTATGGCAGGCGACACCCTACGAATCAGCTCCTCGGACAAAAATTTCAGCGGAATGACGCTTACCGCCACCGACACTACCCTGCAAATCTCACCGAAAATCAAGGTGATGGACATACGGCTGACCACAGCAGCGGACAGCCGCAGCATAGGTTTCCATGCCAGCTACGAGGCGGAATGGCCTGAATTCTGCACCACAACCCGTCCTGTAACAAAAGCCACCGCCACGTTGGATGACGGCAGTGGTGATTTGGACTACAACAGCAACACCTGCTGCCGGACAATAATCAATCTGAAGGGCTATGCCGGCATGAACCTGAAGTTCCACTACCTGGAAACGGAAAAGGAGCGGGATGTGCTCCATTTCTACGACTACAACGACAGCAACCGGCTGCTGCTGGAACTTTCCGGCCGGCTGGACAACGATTCAGTTTTCTTCCTGCGCTCCAACTTCGTGATTGTAGAGTTTGTCAGCGATGACAGCATTACTGACAAAGGCTGGAGCTTCACCTACACCGCATCAAGAACCGGCATCGTCGAGACTTCTACTGAAATGATGCGAATCTGGCCGAATCCCGCACAGACGGAGCTGCATATTGAAAGCATTTCCGGCGCACCCATCGGAGAAATCCGGCTGACCGACCTGACCGGCAGGCTGCTGCAACGCCGGGCGGCTGAAAGCGGGCAATGCACCATCAACGTGTCGGAACTGCCTAAAGGGCTCTACCTGCTGCACATCCGCAATGAACAGGGCAGCCAAGTGCACAAATTTGTCAGGGAATAGCCATGAGACTGCTGGACTTTGTATTGCTGGCCGGCATGGCCTGGTATGCCTTCAAGGGGTTCCAGAAGGGCCTTTCCGGCGAACTCTTCTCGCTGCTGGCACTGCTGGTCGGCGGATGGTGCGCCATACCCGCCTCGCCATTGGTGCAGCGGCTTATCGTCCCCTACACCGAGACCCGCTACCTGATAAGCCTTGTGGTTTCGTTCGTGGCATGCATCGCGGCGGTCTTCCTTTTGGGAAGGCTCTTCAAGTTCGGCCTGAACTTCATCGTGCCTCCCGTGGTGGACAAGATTGCGGGCGGACTGTTCGGAGCCTTCAAGGTGATGTTCTGCGCCGGAATACTGTTCTACTGCATAAATTCCGCAGACAAAAACGGGCAGATCCTGAAGTCGGAGAAGAAACAGGAGAGCCTGATGTACACCCCGTGCGCCAAAACCGCCGAATTCCTGCTGCCAAAGCTGGCCGATTTCAAAAGCAAGCTGGAAGAGAACGAACAATGGAAAAAACTGGGAGAACAAAACAAGGAACTGATCAAACGACATTGAACATGAACCAGAAGACCATACTATCCCCCGTCTCATTCAAAGGTGTCGGGCTGCATACCGGCAAGGAGCTGCAGGTGACGCTGCGACCGGCCGCGGAGGAGAGCGGCATCCGCTTCCGCCGCACCGACCTCTCTCCGGAAGTGGAGATTCCCGCGCTGTACAGCCATATCGGCGACACCGCCCGAAGCACCTCCGTCCGGGACCCTGAGACAGGCGCCGCAGTCGGCACCATCGAACATCTGATGGCGGCACTCGCCGCCCTCGGCATCACCAACCTCACCGTCGAAACCGACGGAGAGGAGTTCCCCATACTGGACGGATGCTCAAAAATGCTTATCGGATACCTGCGGCAGGCCGGAATCAGGGAGCAGACCGCCCCGCGGAAAAAACTTGTTCTGACAGAGCCGCTGCACTACCGGCACGAAAACGGGGCCGAACTTCACGCCTACCCTTCCGACCGTTTTGAACTGGAGGTTACGGTTGACTACCACACCCGCGTGCTTGGCGAACAAAATGCGGTACTGCACTCCATTGATGAGGTGGAAAGGGAATTCGCCGGATGCCGCACCTTCTGCTTCCTGCATGAGATTTGGCCTCTGATACAGCACAACCTGGCGCGTGGCGGAAGCCTCGACAACGCCATCGTATATGTGGAGCGGCAGCCTGCGGAGGAGGAGCTTCGGAAAATCGCGGAATTCTTCCATGCCGAAGATATCCGCGTGGACCCGCAGGAGGGGATCCTGAGCAACACGCGCCTGCAGTTCGGCAACGAGGCGGCTCGGCACAAGCTGCTGGACCTGCTTGGCGACCTGCAGTTGGCCGGTGTGGAGCTTCAGGCTCGCATTACCGCCAGCTCTCCCGGACATGCGGCCAACACCGGCATGGTCAAGGAGATCGCCCGATGGATGCAACAACATCCGGAACAGTTGGTTTAATGGATAATAAAATCTGAAAAAATGTCTGTTTCTGTCAAAAACATCAGCAAAATCTACGACACGCAGAAGGCGTTGGACAACGTCTCGTTTGAAATCAAACCAGGGGAGATTGTGGGGCTGCTCGGACCGAACGGTGCCGGCAAGTCCACCCTGATGAAAATAATCACATGCTACAAGCATCCCACATCGGGGAGCTGCAGCGTATGCGGACATGATGTGCTGGAGGATCCAATAGCCGTCAAAAAATGCATCGGATACCTGCCGGAGAACAACCCGCTCTACACCGACATGTATGTGCGGGAGAGCCTTGACTGGGTGGCATCCGTCTATAAGATGGACAACCGCAGACAGCGGGTGGAACGGATGATTGAAATCACCGGACTTGGCCGCGAACAGCACAAGAAAATATCAGCGCTCTCCAAAGGTTACCGGCAGAGGGTCGGTCTGGCGCACGCACTCATCCACGAGCCGAAGGTGCTTATTCTGGACGAGCCCACATCAGGACTTGATCCGAACCAGCTTCTGGAAATACGGCAGCTGATACGTGACATGGCCGAAACCTCCACGGTTCTGCTTTCAACCCACATAATGCAGGAGGTGGAGGCGATGTGCCAGCGTGTCATCATAATTGACCGCGGACGCATCAAGGCGGACGACACACTTGCGAACCTGAAGAGACGCGCCCCGCATCAGGATGCGCACACCAACAGTCTGGAGGAGATTTTCCATCAGCTGACACAATAAACAAATATCAGTAAAGACCATGTCATTTGTACATCCTGCGTTTCTTTGGGGCCTTTTGGCGGTGGCAATACCTGTCATCATCCACCTCTTCCAGTTCCGGAGGTACCGCACACTCTATTTCTCCGACACGCGGTTCATTGAGGAGCTGCAGACGGAGAACAAACGGCAGTCCCAGCTAAAGAAACTGATTATACTGTCCCTGCGGATTTTAGCCATAATTGCAATAGTCATGGCTTTCGCACAACCATACCGTCACCGTCCCAATGACAGATTCCGCGAAGGGACGGCCAGTGTGCTGCTTTATATTGACAATTCCTTCTCAATGGAGAACAGCTCCGACCAGGGTAGCCTCTTGAACGAAGCCAAGAACCAGGCGGCCGCCATTGTGGACGCATTTGACGAATCGGCCTCCTTCATGCTTCTGACCAACGATTTGGAGGGAAGGCACGCCCACTTTTTCAACGCAACTGAAATCAAGGAGGAGATTGCACGCCTGCAACCCAGCCCGAACAGCCGTACCATGGACCGTATGATGGAATATGGGCTCGGTTTCCTGGAACAGGAGAAGAGCGGCAACAGGCAGTTTTTCCTGATTTCAGATTTCCAGCAGTCCACCGTACCGCTATCCCTCCTGCCTGACGACAGCAGTGTGCAGATAAGGATGGTTCCGCTGAAGCCGAACAGCCAGGACAACATTTACATTGACAGCTGCTGGTTTGAATCGCCACTCTTTTTGCGCCAGCAGGAGTGCAAACTGCACCTGCAGGTTCGCAACAGCGGCCGGAATCCGGTTGAGCAGCTGCCAGTAAAACTGTACCTGAACGGACAGCAGAAAGCGATTGCTAACACGGACATCGCAGCCGAAGGCAAGGCGCTTGTTGAAATGAGCTTCACACCTGATGCGTCGGAATGGCAGCAGGGCTACGTGGAAATCACCGACCATCCCGTCACATTTGACGACCGCTATTATTTCTCGTTCCGCACCCGCGACCGGCATCCGGTGCTCTGCCTGTACGATGAAAATGAAAACCGATTCCTGCACGCGCTCTTTGCGGAGGATTCGGCCATCGGTTACCAGACCATGCGGCTGCAGCAGATGGACTACAGCAGGCTTCCGCAGCAGAATCTGGTCATACTTAACCCCACCAACGAAGTGGGGAGCGGCTGCCTGCAGGAGCTGCGGCGCTATGTGGAAAACGGAGGGTGCATGCTTGTCATTCCGAGTCCCAAGGCGGATGCAAACGCCAGCAACGCCATCAACAGCGCACTGGAACTGCCAGCCTTCACTCTTCTGGACACCCACCGCACAAGGGTTTCGGAACTGCTGATGGAACACAGGATTTTCGCCCGCACAATGGAGAAGCCGACAGAACAGGTGCTGCTGCCGGCCGTTTTCCGGCACTACCGTCTGGCACACAGCCTGCACCAGGGGAAAGAGGTGCTCATTTCCCTTGAAAACGGGGACGAACTGCTAAGCGCCTACAACATCGGACGTGGCTGCATATACCTGCTTTCAGTACCATTGGAGGATGTCTTCAGCGAATTCCAGCGGAATGCCATTTTTGTACCGGCAATATATAACATGGCGCTGTTCAAGAACAACCCGCAGGCTCCCTGCTACCGCATGGGCGGGAACGACCCCATACCGATGGAGAGTGAGGCCGCACAAACGGACAAGCTGCCGGAACTGCGCAACGATGCGCTGCAGTTCTCCTGCATTCCGGAAATCAGGAACAGCTATAACAACAGCGAACTCTTCATACACGACCAGCTGCGCGAGGCTGGGAACTATCTGCTGTGCCAGCAGGAAGACACGCTTCAGACCCTCTCCTTCAACTACGACCGGCGCGAATCCGACCTGCATTACTGGAGCACAAAGGAGCTGAAAAAAGCCTGCAACGGTTATCCGAACCGCGAAATCCTGGCGATCAGCAACCTCTCTTCCTCCGCCGTAGCGGAGAAAATAAGCGGGAAAAACCGGCAGAACGGACTGTTCATCTGGCTGGCGCTTGCCTTCCTGCTTGCCGAAAGCATCCTTTTACGCCTATGGAAGGAATAGAGGAGCGCATTTTCCGGGTAAGTTCCGCCAGTGAGTTCGACGCGCTGGCCATGGAGATTTTCCGCTTCCAGTATCAAAATTGTGCTGTTTACCGCCGCTATGCCGACGGCATCGGACGAACTCCGGAGCAGGTGCATAGCGTTAGAGAGATTCCCTTTCTGCCCATCGGTTTTTTCAAGACACACAAGATTACCAGCAGCACACTGCCGGAGGAGATCATCTTCAACAGCAGCGGCACAACCGGCATGACCCCGTCGCGCCATTACGTGCATTCGCTGGCACTTTACCGGCGGAGTTTCCGCGAAGCCTTCCGCGAGATGGTGGGCGACCCGAAGGATTTCGCCATCCTCGCGCTGCTCCCCTCCTACATGGAGCGGAAAGGCTCCTCCCTGCTCTACATGGTGCAGGAGCTGATGCAGGAGAGCGGGCACCCGATGAACCGATTTTACCTTCATAATCTGGAGGAGCTGGGCGACAATCTGGAAAAGCTGGCCGCCCAAGGGCAGCGGACAATCCTGTTCGGCGTGAGCTACGCGCTTCTGGATTTGGTGGAACAGCGCCGTTTCAGCCTTCCGGAACTCATTGTTTTCGAGACGGGCGGAATGAAGGGCCGTCGGAAGGAATACCTGCGGGAGGAGCTGCACCGGCTGCTGTGCGAAGGGCTTGGTGTCAGCAGCATCCGCTCGGAATATGGCATGGCGGAGCTGATGTCGCAGGCATATACCGATGGCGGCGAATGGTTCCGCTGCCCGCCATGGATGCGTGTCCTTATACGCGAGATGTATGACCCGCTCACCCTTACCGGCGCACCTGAAAGGAAGGGCGGCATCAATGTAATTGACCTGGCGAACATTTACAGCTGCTCATTCATCGCCACGCAGGACATCGGGGACCGCATGGAGGACGGCCGCTTCCGCGTGCTCGGCCGCTTCGACCAGGCCGACCTCCGCGGCTGCAACCTTCTGGTCATGGAGGATTAGCGTGATGGAAAAACTTTTGTGGATATTCTTTCCGTATACGGATTTTGAGTAATTTTGCAAAAAAATAAAAACCGTTTTTCAATGAACTTTCCACAATTGGCAACTAACATACAGATTGCACACAATATGTTGCAGCAGAATGCGGTAAGAGCCGTTAACCAGAACGTCACTGCACGCAACTGGTTGGTTGGTTATTGGATAGTGGAATTTGAGCAGAATGGCGAAGACCGGGCAAAGTACGGTGACAAACTTCTTATTACGCTGGCAAAATCATTGAAAATTAAGGGGCTTGGTGCAACCATGTTGAGCAAATGCAGGATTTTCTTTTCCTTATATCCGCAAGTGGGTGTACCTGTTCTACAATATATACGTAATAATTTTGGAAATCATTTTTTTCAGACAGTGTCTGAAAAATTAAATTTACCTGAAAACAAGTTAGTTAAGATATTTCAGACAGTGTCTGAAATATCTTTCCCTTCAAACTCTCAAATTGGAGAAAACTTGCCGCAGGTTGGTGGAAAAAAAATTTTCAACTTTTTGTCTTTTTCTCATATCATCGAACTTCTTTCCATTGACAATCCGTTGAAACGCACCTTCTATGAAATCGAGACCATCAAAGGCTGCTGGAGCGTGAGAGAACTACGGAGGCAGATGGACACTCTCTGCTACGAACGGGCAGGCATCAGCAATCATCCGGAGAAACTGATGGAACTTGTCAATGAAAAGGCAGAAACCGCCACTCCTATCTGCATTGTAAAAACACCATATTTTTTTGATTTTCTTGGATTGAAATCTGCCGATGTGGTGGAGGAAAGCGATCTTGAATCTTTGCTTATCAGTCATATACAAGATTTTATATTGGAATTGGGCAACGGCTTTTGTTTTGAATCACGGCAAAAACGTATGCTGATTGACAACGAATACTATTTTGCAGATCTTGTATTCTACCATAGGATTCTGAAATGCCATGTGCTGGTTGAACTGAAGACCCGTAAGTTCAATTATGCGGATATGGCGCAACTGAACATGTATGTGGCATATTATCGTGAGAATATGATGACTGACGGTGACAATCCGCCTGTTGGCATACTGCTTTGTACAGATGCCAACACGGAAATGGTAAAATACGCCACAGCCGGCATGGATGAGCAGTTGTTTGTATCCAAGTATCTGCTACAACTGCCATCAAAAGAGACATTGGTCACATTTATTAATAACGAATTGAAACAACTATAAATTAACAGAATAGAAATAAAAAGATGAAACATTTATTTATGGTAATGACAATGGTCGGCTGCATCCTGGCCGGCCATGCGCAAACTGCGAAAGAAATGTATGAGGCACAACAATACATGAAACCTAATAATTATTCAGACTTTTCCATTGGAAAAGGGACAAGATTCGTTAGCGGAAGCGTTGGCCTTTCATTTGGATCCGTTTCCACATATTGTTATTACGGAACCACTTCTGAATTTATTTCAAAGCCAAACCCGATTGAGATCTCACTTTCAGGTGGATTTGGAAGTTTTTTTTCAGACAAATGGACAATAGGTGTGGAATTGGAATATGCACATAATACCACTCCTATATCCCAACTCGGAACAGGATGGTTAAAACAATATACCAATCTATTTGGAATAGCAATTGAAGTTACTGAACACTTAAAAATAACTGATAATTTTTTCTATACTGCAGGATTATCTTTTGGGGGATTAATTGGAGATTTGAAAGAAGATGTTGATTATACAAATTATATGTCATTTCAAGTAAATGGAATTGCATTGCAAGGATATTTGCTTGCATTTGAATTCAGACCAACCAATCGTTTAGCCATGAATGTAGGAGTTGGTTATTACGTGTTTGAGTTTATGAGATTAAAGAACACCGACATGAAAATGGAAGTTTGGGGTTCTGATTATAAACTTGGGAATGCCACTATCGGTGTTTCATATTATTTTTGAGCGGTGGCAAATCGCCTGCCTGATATTGATGTGAGAGAAAACCTCAAATAAGTAGAACAGTTGGCAAAACTTTTTTTCCAACCCACGCGGAATCTGTGTTGAATTTTTGATTACTTTTGTAAAAAATGAAGTAACAAAAAAAACATAAACATGAATACACTAATTCCTTATCCTGAAGTTACAAGCAAAATTGTCACTATTCGAAAGCATGATGTGATTGCTGATGCGGATGTGGCGGAATTGTATGGCGTACAAACCAAAGAGGTGAACCAGGCGGTGCGGAACAATCTGGACAAATTTCCAAGCGACTACATGTTTGAACTCACCAAGAGTGAATTACGAAGTTTGCGGTCAAAAATTTTGACCACAAAATGCAGCATTTTGGCGAAATGCTGACAGACATTGTGATGCCAGACCTCGAAACATCTGAGACAGAATCATCGCTGGAACTCAATTTTATAATAGGGAAAATCAAGCACACGGTGAAACGGGTGAAAAAGGAGAAATAATCCTTTACGTCAACAATTGTACTGTCGATGCAGAGGAAGCGGTCGTGGACTTTGTCAAACTCCTTCACTTCAATTGGCCTGTATTGCGCGTTGTGCTTTGCGATGTCCAATTCCAACTGTGCTGAAACAGCTTTAGTGAAGATGGTTGCGGAAACATTCTCCCTGCGCTTGTCCAGAATGGTCAACACCGTGTCGTCCACATAGTTGTCGAACAGCACGATACGGATGTTTACCTTAACGGCAGTTTCTGAACGAAGTACACTGCTAAGCATGGCAATGCCGTTTGCAGTAAAAGCATAAGGTCGCTTGCGTGCACCCATAATAATGGAATTGGATGTCGCAAATTGCGATTTCCAAATTTCAAATTCCTCCTTTGCGAGTTGAAACATGAAATCATCAGGGAAGCGTTTTATGTTGCGTTTCACCTGCTCATTCAAACGGCTTGTTGTCACGCCATACAGCATTGCCAAATCGCGATCTATCATCACCTGCACGCCACGTATGGTAAGGATCATCTTTTCAATGTCCGCCACAGGCACAAAGTCGTTGCAACTTGCGACGATGTTGATATTTTCTGTGATCATATCAGGTTTTTCCATGTCATTTCATTTTTTATGTTCCAAAAACAGAACTTTGTTACTTAAATATAACGAGCCTTTGAAGCAACTATTGTGCATCAGCGGATGAAAAAAGCCCCTCCGCCTCCATCTCCATCCGTGAGAAGGCGAAGCATTTCTTAACGAGGTCTTTCAACGAGGCGCAGATGTGATAGACGGAAGAGCAATTTTTTTTTTTTCGTCCACGCGGAATCTGTGTCGGGATTTTGAATACTTTTGCAGTGTCATAACCGATAATTTGAAACTACTGATACGGCTTGTGTGAAAACAGTTTGAAGATTTGGTGTGATTAAATGGAATAAAAAGTCAATGCAATGGGAAAACAATATAAAAAAGAAAAAAACAAGGTGATTGTGGTTTCGGAGCCGGAACCTGCTTATGGTTTGGCAAAGGGCTGCCAGGTTCCTGTTACAGATTTGTCTGAAGAGGAGTTGCTGTCAGGCACAATGTCGGTTGACGCCTATTTTGATGAATTGATTTCATTGGTGCGTAAGGACTATGAAAATCTATGAAGTAAGAATCAGCCGCTCTGCACGGACTGATATGGACAATTTGCGGGTCTTTCTGGACGAGATGTTGTCGGAGGAGAGGGCTATACGCTATGCCAACAACATGCGGTCTGAAATCAAAATGTTGTCCATATATGCTGAATGTAACGGTTGCACAACATCCCGGACATTGCGCATGATTCATCCTAAAGCACGTAGAATGGTGTCTCACAACCGTCGTTGGATTTATGTTTATCATATTGAGGGCACATATGTGATTGTGGACAGAATTCTTCCTGCAAAGATGAATAAAGGTTAACGGCAGTTGTCGCAGAATTTGCGACAACTGTAATACTATCCAATTCTTCTGCCAACGCATTGTTGACATGTTTGCCTAAAGTTTTGACATCACGGTCAAATAGAACAGCCATTTGCTGACGGTTAAGCCAAACTGTCATTTTGCATCAGCGGATGAAAAAAGTTCTTTTGCACCATTACCCACCCGAAGCCCCGTAAGGGACAGCGGGCGGGCGATAAGGTTCCATGCCGAGGGGTGTGGAATAAAAAGATGGAATAAAATGAATGCATTATGGAAGAAGAACTGGAAAAAATCAATTCGGGAAATCTGATTGAGGATGCCCGAAAAATCATTGAAACTGCCCGCGCAAATGCGGTGCGCAGTGTTGACTATTGCCGTGTCCGGATGTATTGGAATTTGGGCAGAAGAATATTTGAAGAGGAGCAACATGGAAAGGAACGTGCCGATTATGGCGCTTATCTTGTGAAAACGCTTGCCATTAATTTGGAAGTGGAATATGGTAGCGGATTTGGAGTGAGGCAATTGGAGCGTGCAAGGCAGTTCTACCGTACTTATCCGATTGCGTCCACGGTGCGGACGCAATTGAATTGGAGCCAGTACAAATTATTGAAATCAATGAGGTGAAGCGTATGGCGGAGAAAAAGGATGAATAACCATCGCTTTGAAATCCGTTGTTGTTTGTCCACTGTCGTTTTTTTTCTCTCTTCTCCTGTAATCCGTATCCCTTTTTTGTTTATCTTTGCACCGTCAAACGTCCGGAGCCCCGTAAGGGACAGCGGGCGGGCGACAGACATATTGAAAAGGCGTTGAGTCAGCGTCTTATCTGCGGCATATCGAATCTCGCAAATTCAAATCCAACCGCACGGTAAGGCAATGTTCAATGCCCATAGGATTGTATATCCGGTAGAGACGCAAAGCATTGCGTCTCTACAAAACGGGAACCCCAACATGTCCCGTTTTGGAATGCAACAGCGTGGGCTTCGGCATTGCTTATCCTCGGTTGGAAGGCAATGCGAGAGCCTGATATGCGGGATGAGCGATGAATTCAGATTCCCGCGCTTTTTATTTTCGGTTTTTATGGTTAATGCCGGGTTGGGAATCCTTGGCGACAAAAAATGCGATGAATGGGCATTGGCGTAAAATAGGACACCTGGGAAAGCACGCATGGTTCATGCTGGTGTTTGGACTGCTGCTGCCGCTTACTGGCAGCGCCCAGTGGTCAAAGGGCGCTGCAGGCATGCTTCGGTACCATTGTGCCGGCTGCACCGGCATCCCCGACCTTACGATTTCGCACAGCACCATCTCCATGCCGGACATTGTTTGGGGTGACATTACCCTCCGTGATTCCATCGGCCAAACTGTCGCGGAGTTGAAGGGGTTGCGGTTCAACGGCGGTGCGGACACCGCCAGGGTGGACAGCCTGTACCGCTTCATCACCCGCCGTAACGGTTATGTGCAGATGCTGCTCTACCAGCCCATGGAATGGTCACCGGGGCAGTATGAGAGTTTCACCTATGAAATCCCGACGGTACGGAGGGAGAGGGAGGAAAAGTTAAGGAATTAATACATATTTGAACTTAAGATTCGAGTTGTTTCGTTTATATATTATTGTAATATAAAAAATTTTAAAAAACTAAAATTTAAAAATTATGACACAAAAGTTAGTTAAGAGAGTTGCAGCGGATATCGAATCGTATTTCGAGAGAATGGGTGTTGAAATGGGTTTCAACATAATGTTTTCAAACGAGATGCAAATGAAGATGCAGTTGCTTCATTTCCTTAATAAGGAGGGGATGGAACATAATTATTGTCTGTTGCCTGAATACCGTGTTCCTACGGACCGTCTGAAAGGGGACTATCCTTGGCATAACCGCTACGGAACTCCGCAGGATATGTATGTTGATTTGGTTGCATATGATGATGAAAATAAATATGTTCCTATCGAAATCAAGTACAGGACCCGCAGTGTGGAGTCGAAAGACATGCTTGTCTTCGGCCAACCTGAGAAGGGCATTAATCTGCTTTGTGACCAAGGTGCCCAGAATCTGGGCATGTACGGTTTCTGGAAGGATGTGCGGCGCATTGAGCTGATACACGAAACCTTCCATAATGTTGAAAATGGCATAGTGCTGTTTCTTACCAATGACCCTGTTTACTGCACCCGTAAAGAGGGCGCTGTGTACAAGAATGTGAACTATTATGCATTCCGTATGACCGAAGGGCGTAAAGTCAACGGTGATGAAATGAAATGGAAAAGGGAGGATAGTGATATGGCAGCAAAGAACCCGGGCTTTAAGCTTAATGGAAAATACACTGTCAAATGGACGGACGTTGAAGCGCACAGCACACCGCGCAGCCGTCGTGATTTCAGTTATTGCATGTTGATAGTTTAAAAATAATCACGAAGTTATAATTTCTTTTTTCTGTGGAAAAAGCAAAACATACAATGGTTCGGTCAGAAAAAAAATTCTTTGCGGAATCCATTCCGGAAATAGCCGGTTATATGCGTTCAATCAAGGGAGATTATGAATTGGTTCCCGATTGTTGCCTGAACGGGATTGCCACATTGGTCGCCTACGCGGAGGGAATGAACTTTTGTCTGTCACGTGAGGAAAAACAGGATTCTGCGGCCAGAGGAGCCAATGAAACTATCAGCCGGATTCCCAATGGAATAATCGAAAAAATTCCTGATGGAAAATGCAGTATGGAGCTGTATGACCAGGTGAAAAAGATGTTCCTGGAAGCATTTGAGTATCATGAGGAAATGATTTATAGGGAATTGTTGGTTTGTATCAGTAATTTATAGTAATTTATGAACTTTAAAAACTAATTAAAAATGGGTAAAACAGTGCTTTTATTACAGTGTACCGGTAAAAAACAACACGTAAGTCATCCGATACCGGCAAGAGAACTATATGCTGGACCTTGGTTTAAAAAACCTTTCGAATATGCGAAAGCCAAATTAGATTATGACGTGGCTTATATTCTTTCCGCAAAGCATAATGTGGTCGAGCTTGATGATTGTTTGGATGATTACGACTTGACCCTTGGGAAAATGAGTCCTGCTGAACAAAGGGCATGGGCAGCGGAAACCTTACGTCAGTTACAGGCGAAGGGTTGTGACCTTAAGAACGATGAGTTTATTTTTTTAACAGGAGAGAGATACTACAAAAACCTTATTCCTGAAATAGCTCATCATTGCGAACCTTTGAAAGGTGTTAATATGTATGGTTTGCACTCCTGGTACAATCAAAAAATGCATTAATTTACAAAAATATTAATTTTAATTTCAATTAATTATGAGAGAATCAGTAGAAAAACTTAGAGCCAGCAATTGCAGTACGGTTGACAATTGCCCCGGTTACTACATCTGGTGGTTTCGGGAAGATTGCGTAAAAAAATTGCTTGCTCCCCTGCCTGGTGTTGATTATTCCCAACTTACATCTGATAGGAACGGGTATGTGGTACTGTATGTGGGGATAGCCGTCGATGAGCCTCTTGTTGAAAGAGCTAAGTGGCATATTTGTCAGAGACACACTCTGTCCAATGTAACAAAAGGATTTCTTTCCACTCTGCGCCAAACTATCAGCGCATTGTTAGGTGTGGATATGACCCTATCCGAGCGGGCTGTCAATGATTTCATGGACGATAATTGCGAATTGGAATGGATTCCTACCAAATCCGGAGAAGAGGCTAAAGCAAAGGAGACAGAAGAACTTCGCACCAACTATTATCCGCTTAATATTAGAGACAATAGCGTTGTCGGCAGAGACACTTTAAATGCTTTAAGTGAATTAAGGGATACATATAGAAAATAATTCCAACCATCATCCCTAGAGATGATGGTTTATTCAAATTATTCATCATTAAGAACAAAATATGAAAACATTTTTGAAGAGTTGGAGCCTCTTATTGCTCCTCAGTTTGGTCATGATTCCATTTTGTGCGAAGGCGCAGGTTTCCGTTTGGGACGGTACCTACACCACTTGGACCAAGGGAACCGGAACGGCTTCGGATCCTTTTTTGATTGAAAATGCACAGCAATTGGCCTACCTGGCAATCCGTGTGAATAACGGCTGGGATGCCAATGGCGGACATGTCTCCAACCCGAACCTGCACTACAAGTTGATGGTGGATGTAAACCTGAATGGAAGTTATACCTTCCAATGGACACCAATCGGATATTGGGTCTCCAATACCGACTACCAGTGCTTCGGCGGCCACTTTGATGGCAATAACCATACCGTTTCAGGGTTGCATATCAACAGCACAGCTGATCGTGTAGGTTTTTTTGGCTGTGTGGATGGTGCTGTTGTGGAAAATCTGACTTTAACAGGGGATACGGTTTCCACAACTGGCACAACTGGCCAAATTGCAGGAGCATTAATAGGTTATGCAACTAATGTAATAGTTATAAATTGTAATAACAAAAATATTCATGTTCATTCTGAATCTTTATCAGGTGGAATCATAGGATTTAGTTATAAACAACTTAATATAACTAACTGTTACAATACGGGGAATGTTTTCTCTTCTTCTTCTTCAGGCGGAATCATAGGATCTAATAATGGTAAAGCGAATATAACCAACTGTTACAATACAGGAAATATTATTTCTTCTTCTTATTCAGGCGGAATCATAGGATATAATAGTGGGGCAACTAATAATATAATTAACTGTTACAATACAGGAAATATCACTTCTTCTTATTATATTTCTCATTCAGGCGGAATCATAGGATCTAATAGTGGGGTAACTAATAAAATAATCAACTGTTACAATACAGGAAATATTATTTCTTCTACTAATTCAGGCGGAATCATAGGGGAAGGAGGAGACATGACTATCACCAACTGTTACAATACAGGAAAAATTACTTCTTCTTCAAATGATTCTTATATTGATTCTTATATAGGCGGAATCATAGGGAAAGGAGGAAACATGACTATCACCAACTGTTACAATACAGGAAAAATTACTTCTTCTTCAAATGATATAGGCGGAATCATAGGGAAAGGAGGAAACATGACTATCACCAACTGTTATTACCTTAACACATGCGGTGGAAATAACAGATACGGCAAATCTATGACCGCAGCTGATATGCTGGCAGCGGAATTTGTAGATAAACTCAACAACGGTTCCTGTGCTTGGATACAGGATGTAACTCCCTATAAAAATGGCGGCTATCCATTGTTGAGCAGAATCATAATTACCGTAGCCACTTTGAATGCAGATAGTGTCACACAGTCACATGCTACATTAAAAGGCACTATACAGATTGAAAACGACTCTGTGCTTTCCGCAGGTTTTATGTATAAAAAAAGCGAAGACACTGTCTGTACATACAAGCAGTGTCCTGTGAAAAACAATGCGGTTACTCTCACTTTATCAGGATTGCGGCCTGCCACACATTATTATTATCAAGTGTATATTCATACAGCAGGCTGTGATACAACATACGGGCAGGGGGGCTGGTTCAAAACACAGTCCATTAGTGTTACTACAAATCCGGCAACGGATTTGACCTCCTCCACTGCCACATTGAACGGATACATGTCTGTAGGGGATGCGGTTGTCGCAGAAAAGGGATTTCGTTTTCGCAAAGTGGGAGACACAACTTTTACAACAGTCAAAAGCAGTGGAACCAACATCAATTTTACCTATGCACTGTACGGTCTTACTGTTAATGTTGCCTATGAATATCAGGCTTATGTGACCCTTTCATTGGCTACTGGGAATGAGGCTTATTATGGTGATATTCAACGTTTTGAAATCTCATTACTGAACGATGACACCATCAACATCCATGATGCGACTATGCTCCGCTGGGTGGCGGACCAGTGCAACAGCGGCAACACCTTTGCCGGAAAGTACATCCGCCTGATGAACAATATTGTTCTTCCGCAGAATGTCCCCAACAACATGACCTCCATAGGTATCTACCCGAACTATCCGTTCTGCGGCACTTTTGACGGCAACGGCCTGCTTATCACCAACCTCTATATAGATCATCCCAACACGCCTTATCAGGGATTCTTCGGCTATACCAAGGATGCAAAACTATATGAGGTAGGATTAGTCAATATTACCGCAAGCGGCCGCAATTATACCGGTGGCATGGTAGCCTATGCCTCCAACACTACCATGCATGACTGTTATGTCAATGGTGGCACGTTGTATGCTTTAAGCTACTGCGGCGGTCTTGTGGGTTATCAGGATTCCGGAACAGCCTCCATTATATCAGGCTGTTACAATACCTGCACCGTCAGTGGGAACAATTATGTGGGCGGACTGGTGGGTTTCAGTAACCATGCCACGGTACGTAACAGCTATGTGGCAGCCGGTGTCACCGCGCAGGGGTCGGCTGTTGGTGCCATCATCGGCGGTGCGGATGAAGTGCTGATGTATAAATGCTGGTTCAACACCAATGCCACAGGGCAGAGTAATGCCATCGGTGAGAACAACTTCAAGGCGGGCAGCGAGGGCATGACCGATGAGGAGATGCGCGACCCGGCGTTTGTTGCTACGCTCAACCAGGGTTTGTCCACACCTGTTTGGAAATCCGATTATACAAAGGCTATCAACAAGGGCTTCCCCATCCTGAAATGGCAGTACTCAGATGCGGAAAGCTGCGGTGCGCCGGAGAACCTCTCCGCCAATGTGAATGCCGGCACCATCACCTTCCGCTGGAGCGGAGGGGAGAACGCCAAATCATTCGTTGTCGAATATGGCAGGGTGGGTGACACCGTGCAACAGATGCAGACCACCGCACGTCAGTTGCAGGTCAACTATCAGCAGGGGGAAACCTACTTCTGGAGGGTGAAGAGTATCTGCTCCTTCGGTGAAAGCGGCTTTGTGAACGGCAACAATGTCACCACCGGCATCGCAGAGGTGAAGTCTTTGCCCATTTTAAAAATATATCCCAACCCTACGGACGGGAAGTTCACTGTCAGCGGTGTGAACTGCAACCGGCTGCAGGTTTCCGACATGTACGGAAAGGTCTTGGGAACATTCGAGGCCAATGGCGAAACCACAGTGCTGGATTTCTCCCGCTACGCCGCCGGTGTCTATGTTATTAGGGCATGGGACGGCGCACGCCTATCCGGTATCGGGAAAATTGTGAAACGGTAATTGAGTTCCCCTTTTTAATAATATCCTTTTGTGAGTAGGTTATTCTGATGGGACGGATTGTCCGAAGCTGAAACGGGAATAGATTGATACATTATAATTATGAAAGTAAAATTCGTTCCAACATTGATTGCCGCCGCCATTAGTGCATTGGTGGCCTACGCGCTTTACAGCGTCTGCAAACTGGAAGATGCAAAGATGATACTTGCCATTGGCGGGTTTTTCTGTTTGTTTTTCCCCTTGGCAACCTGCCTTGGGGTTCGCTTTGAGCAGGGAAGAACCTCGGCAAACACTGCTGTTTTGGGCGGTGTGTTCTTCTTCATACTGCTTGTGAGCCACTTCATTTTCGCTTTTACGGTATCCCGCACCCCGGCATACGTGATTATCAACGGAATCATTCTCCTAATCTTCATCCTTGTGGCCTATGCCGTAGCTAAGGCCAAGCAGTAAAACGTAAGGGACACTTTGCAACAGGCAGGGTGTCCCTTTTTTTTGCCCCCCGTAAAAGATACCCTTTTGCAGACATGTTATCCGAGCGAGACGGAATGTCCAAAGCTGGAACCGGATTTCCACAGCTCTGAAAAAGGACACTAAAAATCACTGAATAAAATTTACTTTTAGTACAACTTTTAAAAAAAAAGTATTCTGAAGGTGAAAAAAGGTTGTTTTTTGGTTAATTTTTGTGAGAAATCTGTTATATATGATTGCAATCAAAAACCAAACATCAACTTTTTTCAAATCCAAATACAATGCCTGTAACCAACCAACAATTCACCTTATTAGCCGCCATCGAGCGTGTCGCCACAAATGCCAAAGCATCGGAACTGGACAACCAGTTTTTCACAACGTGCAAGGAGGAGCTGTCATATCTTGCCGACAGCTATGGAATCACCCCGTTGCAGGCCGCGCTCTTCTGCGTCTGCATGGAAAAGGGTCCGAATCACATTGATTTCGATGACTTGGCATCCTATCTCAATCTCAATACCATTCGTATTCTTAGCTATGGTACCGACATCGATGCCCTTGTTCACCGCCGCCTGCTACATTACCGCGACGTAAAAGATGAAGGCTCTTTTGATGTGCCTGCTATAGTCATCAAGGCCCTCAAACACAACGAGGTGTACCAGTTGCCCAAACGCACTGATTTGGACGCCAGTGGTATGATGGAGTATATGAACATGTGGTTTGAAGACCTCCACGACGATGCTGTCTCCGCACGCGAACTGCGCGAAGAGATGAAAGCCATGATAGATGAAAACCCACAGGTCGGTCTCGCGCAGAAAGTCAAAGCCCTCGACCTCAATGACGAAGCCATGCTGCTGCTGCTTTTCTTTTGCCACGAACTAATCAATGACGAAGATGACGACATTCGTCTCCATCAGATAGAAAGCCTCTTTGACGGCAAAGTTGGCTTCAACATCGCCAAAACCTTCTTGCGCCGTGGTAACCATATTCTGATGCAAAAAAAGCTGATTGAGCACTATTGCGCTGAAGGCATTGCCGACAACTCCCGCTACAAGCTCACCGAACAGGCCAAGCGCAACCTGCTCGGCGAATTCAACATCAACATCGCCGATGAAAAGCTTGCCGATGTGCTGCTGTCCGACAGCATCACCGCCAAAGAACTCTTCTACAGCGAAAGTGTCAGCCGTCAGGTTGACGAATTGTCCGCGTTGTTGGACGCAGGGCAATACAAGCAAATTCGCGAACGGATGAAACAGCGGGGTTTCCGTCAGGGATTCACCTGCCTTTTCCATGGCGGTCCCGGAACGGGAAAGACCGAGACTGTGTACCAACTGGCACGCCGCACGGGCCGTCAGGTGATGGTGGTTGATGTTCCGCAGATCAAGAGCAAATGGGTCGGCGAAAGCGAGAAGAACATCAAGGCGCTCTTTGACCGCTACCGTGCGCTGGTGGAGAAATCAGAGGTAGCGCCCATTCTGCTTTTCAACGAGGCTGACGCCATTATCGGCATCCGCAAGCAGGGTGCGGAAGATGCCGTTGACAAAATGGAGAACACCATCCAGAACATTATTCTGCAGGAGATGGAAAATCTTGACGGTATCCTTATCGCCACCACCAATCTGACTGAGAACCTTGACAGTGCCTTTGAGCGCCGCTTCCTCTACAAGATACGTTTTGACAAGCCTGATGCCACGGTGCGCAGCAAAATATGGCAGACAATGATACCCGAATTGTCCGCGATGGATGCCGACACCATTGCCGGACGTTACAGTTTCTGTGGAGGCCAGATAGAGAACATTGCCCGGAAGTATACTGTCTTCAGCATCCTCCACGGTGAAACCGGATGCCCGCAAAGTGCCATTATAGAACTCTGTAACAACGAAAAAATAGCTGCAAATAATTCAAGAAAAATTGGTTTTTTATGATTCCCAAATTTAAATAAATTCAGAATTCATGAAAGAACAGAAAGATTTTTCATTTTTACCATTTGAAGATTACTCGAATTCACTGCTTTGTAAGTATTCAAAATCTTATAAAGCAAAAGTTTATGAATACACGAATTGCAGCAATCATAACTTGATTGTTGAGGGCTCCTTTAATAGATTGTTGTCTCAAATGAAAGAAAAAGACTTTGCTGTACTTACTGCATATAGAAGTACGTTGACGAAAGAAGAAAACATCATGCGAAATCGTAATCTTCGTGGTATTTTAAATGCTGATGAAATGGGAGTTCACCAATTGGTCGGTCATTGGAGGGAAAACCCTAATGGCTGTGATTATAGGGATGCCGAAGAAAATGAATTGGTAGATGCTGTTGAACGTTCATACTTTGTTGCCAAACAGGATTCGATGCCATTTGATAAATTTAAGGGATGTATATTAAAATGTCTCACAATTGATGGGCAAACACAAGATCCGGCAATTATTAGTAAAGGTGGTGAGATTTATTGTTTGCATAATACAGGCAGTTTAGAAAAAATTGCAGAAAAAATTGCAGAAAAAATAACATTAAACAAAATAAATCAAGCATATTCCCAATATATAAAACATTTGGACATACCATTTGTGTTTGAAGGGGTTGAAAGACCCGGTTCAAATATGGGTTTGTTTGCGTATGAAAAGAATGGTTTTAAAACCGTTACATTATAAAATTCCGAAGATACCAGTACGGACGGTCAGGGACGTGGCATAAATATGGACGGTACACAATATATTCAGAATGATTAAGTTATAACATTAAAAATCTTTGAAATATGAGATATATAAGGACAATTCAAGAAATGATTGATGAGCAGGTATCTGAAACTATTAGCCGTATCGATCCGATAACAGAAATGGCAGTGCCGTTGAAAAAATACAAAGTACGTGTCGATGGATTAAGATTACATCTTGTCAGGAACTGGTGCCTATGCAGATATTGCCAGTTGTTTGATACGACGAACGTATGTTTCAAGCATTGGATAAATGAATTGGAAGCGGTCATTGAAAATTTGAAATTCCTTGACATTAAAGACAGAATCAGCAAGGAGAAAACATTAACTGGTATGCTTATATCCGATTATGATTACAATGATTCGGAAATGATAAAGAGAATCATGGCCGGTAAATTTAAAAAAGAAAAAATAACTGATTTGAAGAAGATAGAATCAGTGTGCCTGGATTTTGCAAACAGTATCGGAAACATCATTGACGTGATTTCAAACGACAATATATTACTGGGTGACTATCTTGAAGACACATTTGGCATTGCTGAAAAACAAAATTGAAATCTATAAAAGTCTGGTTCACACCGACAGTGCTGACATTGTTGTCAAAGCTACATTGATAGTCAACAGGTATATCGTTAGTTTCTTTACTCTCTGATTTCCGGATTGGTTTTTCCATGCCTCATTTGGATTTGGTCATTTCCATCACCTCCTCCGCCTCCATCTCCATCCGCGAGAAGGCGAACCATTTCTTGCCAAGGTCTTTCAAGGAGGCACCGATGTGATAGACTGTGCTGTCGATGCAGAGGAAGCGGTCGTGAACTTTGTCAAAAGCCTTTATTTCAATGGGGCGGTATTGTGCGTTATGCTTGGCGAGGTCCAATTCCAGCTGTGCTGAAACGGCTTTGGTGTAGATGGTTGCGGAAACATTCTCCCCGCGCTTGTCCAGCATGGTCAATACGGTGTCGTCCACGTAATTGTCGAACAGCATGATGCTTTCTTTCGCGGAGCGTACAAGGTCGCTTACAAACGAGTATGCGTCAAAGATTTGGCCGTCGAAGAAGATGCCTTCAACCGGCGGTAACGCTGTACGGACAAAGAAATCAATTTGTTTTTCTGTTTGAGTCACCCTCTGTTCAAGACGCTCTATTCTGGTATTGATGGTATATCCATGCAGAAGATAGTCTTTCAATACTGCGTTTGCCCATTTGCGGAATTGGGTACCACGAATGCTTTTCACACGATATCCAACCGAAATGATGACATCAAGATTGTAACATTCAATCTGTCTGAGAACACTTCTGCCATTCTCCAATTGAACTGTTGCAAAATTTGCAACAGTTGCTTCCCTTAACAATTCCCCTTCCGAATAAATGTTTCGTATATGTCTTGATATTACCGATTTATCCCTTTGGAAAAGAACAGAAAGCTGATTCAGGTTCAGCCATACACTTTCCGCCTCCATCCTTACTTCCAGACAAATTGTGCTGTCCGGCTGGTAGATGACAATTTCACTGTTGTTGCCTATTGGCATAAGGGTAGTGTCTTCCATGTCATTTCATTTTTTTATGTTCCAAAAACGGAACTTTGTTACTTAAATATAACGAGCCTTTGAAGCAACTATTGTGCATCAGTGGATGAAAAAAGATCCTCCGCCTTCATCTCCATCCGCGAGAAGGCGGAGCATTTCATTTATCGGCAACTTATAGCGCTATCTGTTGGAAGGGAATCCCGGTGGCCGTGCAGACCGATTCCAGTCGTTGGGCGTCCGTATCCGTCAGGAAGACCTGCCCGAACTGTTCGTCGGCGACCAGCTGTGTCAGACACTGGACGCGACGGTGGTCAAGCCGGTCAAAGACGTCGTCCAGCAAAAGGAGAGGCTTAACCTTTTTCACCTGCCGGATATATTCAAACTGCGCCAGCTTCAATGCTATCAGGAATGTTTTGCGCTGCCCCTGAGAGCAATATCTCTTGACCGGATAGCCGTTGCAAAGGAAGAGGAAATCATCCTTGTGTATGCCGCATGTGGTATGGCCGGAATAATAGTCCCGCTGCAGCGACTCCCTCAACCCGTCTGCCATAGGCTGTCCGTTCAGGCTGCTCTCATAGCGTATGTCCGCCGTCTCCCCCTCATCGGCAATCTGCCGGAAGTAGCGCAGGAAAACCGGCAGGAACTGCTCCAGAAACGCCGCACGGGCATCATGAAGCCGCCCGCCAAACTGTGAGAGCCGCTCGTCCCAAATCTCGAAATCGGCAGGATTAAGCGACGAGCGGTCATAAGCCTGCTTGAGCAGGGCATTACGCTGCATCAGCAGACGGTTATACTGCATCAGCCCGTCCAGATAGGCATGGTCCAGCTGCGAGACCACACTGTCGAAATAACGGCGGCGCAACTCGCTCCCACCCTGGATATAGTCCTGGTCATAAGGCGATATCATCACCGAGGGGAAACGCCCGATATGGTCGGACATCCGCTCATATTCCTTCTGATGGATTTTGAAAACCTTCCGGCTGTTCGCCTTCTGGATACAGGAGACCTTAGCCTCCGTCCCATCCTCATCAAAGAGCCCGTGCAGGGCGAAAAAATCGGCATCATGACGGATGTTCTGCTGGTCGGTGGCGGTGTAATAGCTTTTGCACATTGAGAGGTAATGCACCGCATCCAGCAGGTTGGTCTTCCCCACCCCGTTCCTGCCGCTTATCGCGTTCAATCCCGGCGAGAAGGAGAAGAGGCCCTCCTCGTACTTCTTAAAGTTTATA
>JAEEGG010006222.1_pt1 | contig 28050 bp, 18 predicted proteins | sample 9134161 | NCBI WGS metagenome assembly JAEEGG01 (sample SAMN16246543, study PRJNA631951) | gut metagenome | biome: gut microbiome; feature: rumen; material: CR-attached | host: Bos | place: Iran: Karaj | collected 2018-10 | reverse complement strand
GCAAGTCTGCTCAAGCCCCTCCTTTGTGGAGGGGTTGGGGTGGGCTTCTTTCTTTCTTGTTCGCCAACCGACCGACAGGCCGTCGACAGTCTGAACTCGCTTTCTTACGCCTGTCACTACCGCTCGCTCGACTCCACCGAGCACTACGCCCAGCAAGCCTTCAGCATGTCGGAGTCGTATGCCGACGGCAGGGCAGAAGCCCTCAACAACCTTGCTTTCGTACGCATAGCGCAGATGCGCTATGAAGAGGCCGACGCACTGCTTGCACAGATACCTCAGGTCACCGACAACCAGCTGGAGCTGCTCGTGGCCTTCATACAGCAGATGCGCCTGTGCCAGCGCACCTCGCAAAACCGTGCCTTCTACGACCGCCGCGAGCAGGCCCTGCGCGCCCTGCGACGCATCGACGAGGAACTGCCGCAGCTCAATGAGCGCCAACAGATGCGGCGCGACTATGCTGCCAGCGAGCTGGCCATCGTCACCTCAGCCTATTATTACTACGTTGGTCTGGAAAGCCTCTCGGCCGAGGCACTCTACTCCGTGCCCCAAGGCCTGGAGCGCGATACCGCACAATACCTGAACTACCTCTACAACGTTGGCTCAGGAGGCATGGTGACGCGCGACACACAGGATGAGACCAACCAGGTGGAGTTCGACCATCTGATGCGCTGCTACCTCATGGCCACGAACAGCGCCAACGTGTATTTCGTGGCCAACTCGCTAGAGGCACTCGCCGAGCATCTGATGGTGGCCGAATACCGCAGCCGCCTCATGGCCGACAACCTGCCTGCCATGAAATTCCTCAATCCCGACGGGCTGCCCGCCGACTCGCTGCCCTTGCACCTGGCCAGCCGCTCGCTCAACATCTTCACCGACTTCGGCGACGTGTACCAGATAGCAGGCGCACACCGCACGCTGGCATCATGCTATCTGCAGGACGGCAACTACGAGGAAGCGCTCCACCACCTGCACATGGCGCTGCAGGACACCGTCATCAACAAGGCCCCCGACCTCGTGGCCAGCATACGCGAGCAGCTCAGCGTGGCCTACGCTGCCATTGACGACAAGCCCAACTGCGACTACAACCGCAACCTATACCTCGACTTGCAGGAGCAGACACGCCAGGACCGGTCGCTGGAGGCGCGCGCCGGACAGCTGGAGCAGGCATCGGCACAGCTCAGCGTGCTCATCTGGGCGGTGGTGGCTGCCATTGTGCTGCTCATCATGTTGCTGCTGTTCTTCTTCTTCAGGCGACGGCGCAACCATCAGCGCGATGCGCACGACGAGAGCCAGCAGGAAGACAGCCTGCGCGAACAGCTCGACATGGCGCGCCTGCGCGTGGAGAAGGGCGAGCGGATGGCACTCGAGCAGCGTGCCCGCATATCGCTGGTGAACGGCATCACGCCCCTCATCGACCGCATACTGCACGAGGTGGAGCGAATAGAGGCCATAGACATTCACTCTGCCCCTCCCCGCACAGCGGCAGAGGAGACCGCGCTACAGGAACGGATAGAATACATTACCGAGCTCACCGACAACATCAACGAGCAGAACGATGTGCTCACCCGCTGGATTCAGCTGCGCCAGGGGCAGTTGAGCCTCCACATTGAGACCTTCGCCTTGCAGCAGCTCTTCGACATCGTGGCCCTGGGCCGGCGCAGCTTTGCCATGAAGCAGGTGGAGCTGAAGGTGGAGCCTACGCAGGCACGAGTGAAGGCCGACAGGGTGCTCACGCTGTTCATGCTCAACACCCTGGCCGACAACGCCCGCAAGTTCACCCCGGCGGGCGGACAGGTGACCATCCATGCCGACGAGGCCGACGACTATGTAGAGATATCGGTGAGCGACACCGGCATAGGCATGAATGCCGAACAGCTGGAGCACGTGTTCGAGCGCAAGGTCATCGTCGACGAGAGCACCAACGCCACCGCACAGAAGCCGCAGGCATCGCATGGCTTCGGACTGCTGAACTGCAAGGGCATCATTGAGAAATACCGCAAGATGAGCCGCATCTTCAGCGTCTGCCTGCTCGCTGCAGAAAGCACACCGCAAGGGGACGGCGAGCACAAGCCGTCGGGCAGCCGGTTCTTCTTCCGCCTGCCCAAGGGGCTGGCACGTACCGTGGCCATAGCCCTGATACTGGGAAACACGCTGGCACATGCCGAAGAGACGCAGCCACTCTCGCGAGCCAGCGCCTACGCCGACTCAGCCTATTTCTCAAACGTCAATGGCAGCTACGAGCGCACACTGCGCTTTGCCGACTCCTGCCGCCACTACATGAACATATACTACCGGCAGCAGATGCCGCAAGGCACCGACACGCTGCAGGGCAATGCCGACCTTTCGACAACGGTGGCAGAGATAGCCTGGCTGCGTGCCGGCCTGGAACTGAACTACGACATCCTGCTCAGCATGCGCAATGAGAGTGCCGTGGCCGCCCTCGCCCTCCACCAGTGGCAGCTCTATCACTACAACAACCGCATATACACACAGCTCTTCAAGGAGCTGTCGGCCGACGCCACCCTCACCGACTACTGCCGCAAGATGCAACAGTCGCAAACCAACAAGCAGGTGGCCATCATCCTGCTGGTGCTGCTCTTTGTCAGCATTCTCGTGGCAGTCATAGGCCAAGTGCTCATATCGCTGGGAAAGGCTGCGCGACGGCAGCAAGAACAGCAGGAACGCATGGAGATGGCACGCGACGAGCTGACACGCGTGGAGCAGGAGGAGGCCGCGCTCCACGTCAACAACGCCGTGCTCGACAACTGTCTCTCCACACTGAAGCACGAAACGATGTACTACCCCAGCCGCATACGACAGCTGCTGACCAGCGGCGACACGCAGTCGCTGCACGAGGTGGCGGCCTACTATCGCGAGCTCTACGGCATGCTCAGCCTGCAGGCCACCAAGCAAACCGAGCATTTGAGGCTGCACCTGAAGCCCCTGGAGCATGAAGTGCTGGGCGACCCCGTGCTCATAGGCTATCTCTATGAGCTGCTGCGCAAGCAGGGCGGCGGCAAGAAGCTCGACGCCACCTTCCATCCGCGCGACGATAAGTACATACTCTGCACCGTGAACATGCCCCTGCTACAGCTCACCGCCGAACAGGCAGCGCGGCTTTTCACACCGTCGGAAGAGAACATTCCCTACCTGCTGTGCCGGCAGATAGTGCGCGACCATGGCGAGGCCACCAACCGGCGTGCCTGCGCCATACGTGCCGAAATGGCCGGCGGCACCACACAAATCATCATCACACTGCCCAGGGCAAAGAGAAGCAAGGAGGAGACGGCAACCCCCCAACAGTAAAACCCAACACCGCTCAACGACAACCAACAAAACGACAATCAATAACATGGAACCATTCAAAGTCATCATCGTAGAAGACGTGCCACTCGAACTGAAGGGCACGCTGGGAATCATACGCAACGACATTCCCGAAGCTGAGGTCATCGGCACCGCCGACAACGAGCAGGCCTACTGGCGGCTCATCAAGCAGCAGCAGCCCGACCTGCTACTACTCGACCTGGGCCTGGGCGGCTCCACCACCGTGGGAGTGGAGCTGTGCCGCCAGACTAAAGAAATGTACCCGCAGGTACGCGTACTTATATTTACGGGCGAGATTCTGAACGAGAAACTATGGGTGGACGTGCTCGACGCCGGAGCCGACGGCATTATACTGAAGACGGGCGAGTTGCTGACACGCGGCGACGTGCTGGCCGTCATGGCCGGCAAGCAGCTGGTGTTTAACGAGCCTATACTGAAAAAGATTGTTGAGCGCTTCAAGCACAGCGTCGGCTCGGAGCTCGCCAAGCAGGAGGCCATGGTGGCCTACGAGATTGACGAGTACGACGAGCGTTTCCTGCGCCATCTGGCACTGGGCTACACCAAGGACCAGATAACGCAGCTGCGGGGCATGCCCTTCGGCGTGAAGAGCTTAGAGAAACGGCAGAACGAGCTGGTGCAGAAGCTGTTTCCCGACGGGCGCGGCGTCAACGCCACACGCCTGGTGGTGAGGGCCTTGGAGCTGCACATCCTCGACATCGACAACCTTGAGCCCGACGACGAATGATGTTTCTCCCACGAATATCACACATCTAACGAATGAGGCTTACGCCCGCGTGCGTTCTGATATGAGGAAAAGAGTATTAGGCTATCTGGCGGTAGCGCTGGTGCTTGCCATGGCGGCACTGGTGCTCCTGTCGTGGATGCTGTCGGCCACCCAAGGGGGCAACGTGCGCTCCATGCTCTCGGCCGAGGGCATCAGGTTCTTCTTCGGCAGCTTTGTCAACATGCTGCAGACGCCACTGCTCGTCTGGCTGCTGCTGCTCGCCATGGCATGGGGTGCCATGCAGGGCAGCGGGCTCCTCACGCTGTTCAGCAGCATGGGGAAGCACGCCACCGACTCCTCGGCGAGGAAGCGCAGAAGAACCCGTCAGTCCATAGTACTGCTGGCCTGTCTGCTCGCGGGGTGCATAGGCCTCATACTCCTGCTCACGGCGGTGCCCCATGCCGTGCTGCTCTCTGCCACGGGACGCCTGTGGCCCTCGCCGTTCAGCCGAGCCTTGGTGCCTGTCATTGCCTTCATCGTGGTGCTGCTGTCAACAGCCTACGGCCTCGTTACGCGCCGCTTCCTCTCCGTGTCCGACATCTGCCAGTCGCTCGTCGCCGGCATCAGTGCAGCCGCACCCCTGTTCCTACTCTACGTGCTTGCCATACAGCTCTACGCCTCCCTGCGCTTCGTCTTCGGGGGCTGACGCACTGCACTCCACACTCACCACTTCATCTTTCATGGAAGATAATCAATGGCAGTGGCAGGAGCCAGGTACGGCATGGAGGGGTGTCGGCATTTATCATATAACGCTGACGGTGCCGTCGCGCCAACCGTTGCTGGGCACGTTGGTGATACCCCACAACGACCCTTCTCAGGCGCGTGTGGAGCGTACGGCATTAGGCAATGCCATTGTTGATGAGCTATATGTGATGTGCAAACACTATCCCTCCATTCGCATTTTCCAGTTCTGCCTGATGCCCGACCATCTGCATGCCGTCATTCATGTGACGAGGGTCATGGACACCAGCATTCGCAGCGTGATTCGCGGATACTGGCAGGGGGTGAAGAAGCTGGGCCGTGCATACACTTTGTCTGTTTCTCCCGAATTTAATTCGGGAACAACACCCAAAGAGAAAGGCAGCAACGGCTGGGCCTTTCCGGTTTTCACAGAGCGGCCATTCATTCGCCCTTTGTCGCGTCGCGGCCAATTGCAAGCGATGATGCACTATGTACAGATGAATCCCCAGCGCTTGGCCACGAAGCGCCTGATGCCGGGCTTCTTCAGGGTGCAAAAGGGCATCGCGATAGCAGGGCGCAACTTTGAGGGCGTGGGTAATGTGGCGCTGCTGCATGCCGAGCACTATGACGTGGTGCATGTGCGCAGCATCTGGGTGAAGGCAGCAGAATACGGTGACAGACAGTCGCTTCGTGACTATATGAACAGCCGCGTGCTAAAGGCTCGCAAGGGGGTGGTGATGGTGTCACCATTTATCTCGCAGCAGGAAAAGCAGGTGATGCAAGTGTTGATCAATGAGCAGCATCCCTTCATCCTGCTGGCCGACAATGGTTTTCGCGATTATTACAAGCCCTCCGATGCCCTCTTTGATGCCTGTGCTGCAGGTAGGGCGCTGATCTTAAGTCCGTGGCCTTATGACGCAGATAAGCGCCACATCAGTCGCGCCGATTGCGTGACTCTGAATAATATAGCCGAAGAGTTGGCAAAATGGCTTTCACTCCCATCAAGCGCAACTTGAATGAGCACAGAAAACATCCGTGTCCATCCGTTGCCAAGACCTGCAGCGGAAGATAACCGTGTCCGTCCGTGTCCGTCCGTTGCAAAGAGCCGTGCTTATCCGTGTTCCTCCGATGCAGCCCTTTTACGCGCGCGTGAGTGATTTTTTCGTGCTACCAGTGCTACCGGTGCTACCAGTGCTACCGCTTCGTGCTACCAGTGCTACCTTCGTGCTACCACCCTCGTTTGTCTTATGAATGTTTTCTATTTGTCTCATAAGTGTTTTCTATTTGTCTCATAGCGTGTATTTTCTACGTTGTCAGCGAATAATGATGCAGGAGTGGCAGCCATGATGACGCCATGGCCGCTTTTCGGCAAAGAGTGGCCTCCCAGAAAAATTTGGCGGCCACTTTTTCGAAAAAACGGCCGCCAAATTTTGGTCCCAGGCCCTGGGATTTTTCTCTCCCTCCCCCAGCCACCATCGGTAGCACTGGTAGCACGAAAATCATTCGCGCGTATGATGCGCGCATGAGGCAAACGCATCCTTCGGCCATGCGGGTATCCCTGGCAACGACTGAGCGTTGCGCTGATGCTCACAGCAAGAATCTAGGCGGGCGAAGGTGGCATAAGGCTAAAGTTTCGCACGCTTTTTGTAAGTTTAACGCACCAAGCGCACGCTATTACAAAATAAATGCGTACCTTTGCACGCAAAAGCAACCAAAAACACTAAGAACAATGAAAAAGAAAGCATATCTTACTCCCACCATCCTGGTGGTAAACGTAGTGACTCCACATCTGTTGCAGGAGTTCAGCGGCGGCGGCTCACAAGAGGGTGACCCGAAAACCGGCGGCAGCGACGACAGCGACGATGACAACCGCACACGCCGGCGCCGTCGCAGCCAGTGGGACGACGAGGACACCTGGTAGGCCCTTAGCTGACACTTTTCAAAAACAATCGACAAAACGTAAAGACATGACCAATTTCATTGTAAGGACAATAACAGGCATCATTTTTGTTACCGCCATTGTGGTGAGTTTCCTCAATCCTGCGGCTATGGTATTCCTGTTCGCACTGGTAACAGGCATGACCGTATGGGAGTTTGCCGGATTAGTAAACAAGCGCGAGGGCGTGCAAATCAACCAGTTCATCTGCAGCGTGGCGGGCGTGCTGTTCTTTCTCGCCATGGCGCTGCACTGCAGCGGCCTCGACACGCTCAACATGGCTTTCGTGCCCTGGCTGGCCACCATCATCTACCTTCTGGTGAGCGAGCTCTACCTAAAAGCGAAGGACCCCATCATGAACTGGGCCTACACCATGATGTCGCAACTCTACATAGCGCTGCCCTTCGCGCTGCTGTGCTTGCTGCGCTTCCAGTTCGTCAACTGCGACCTGCCCTGGCTGCTGCCCCTGTCGGTGTTTATCTTCCTTTGGGTAAACGACTCCGGGGCCTACTGCTGCGGCTCGCTCCTGGGGCGCCACAAGCTGTTTCCGCGCGTGTCGCCAGGCAAGTCGTGGGAGGGGAGCATAGGCGGCGGTCTGTTTGTGCTGGCTGCTGCGTGGGGCATAGCTTACTATACGGAGAGCCATGGCATAGTGACCAACCTCACCATGCTGCAGTGGATGGGCATGGGACTGGTGGTGGTGGTGTTCGGCACGTGGGGCGACCTCATTGAGAGCCTGTTCAAGCGCACGCTGGGCATCAAGGACAGCGGCAACGTGCTGCCAGGCCACGGCGGCATGCTCGACCGCTTCGACTCGTCACTGCTCGCCATACCTGCCGTCGTGGTATACCTCTTCTCACTTGCACTGCTATAATATATGAACACCAACCCACACCCCTCGGCCGGGAGCAAAGCTGACGCACAGCCCACACTCACCGTCTACAAGGCCAGCGCCGGCAGCGGCAAGACCTTCACACTAGCCACTGAGTACATCAAGCTGCTGGTGCGAAACCCGCTGTCGTTTAAGCAGATACTGGCGGTGACCTTTACCAACAAGGCCACGGAGGAGATGAAGATGCGCATACTGAGCCAGCTCTACGGCATCTGGCGCGGGTTAGACAGCTCTAAGTCGTATGCCGAGAAGCTGGAGGAGAAGCTGGGCAACGAGTTTTCCAAGGCACAGATAGCACAGCGCGCAGGCGAGGCCCTGCACCTACTGCTGCACAACTATGGATTCTTTCGCGTAGAGACCATCGACTCGTTCTTCCAAAGCGTGATGCGCAACCTGGCCCGCGAGCTCAACCTCACCGCCAACCTGCGCGTAGAACTGAACGACGTGCAGGTGGAGGAACAGGCCGTAGACCAGCTGATAGACTCGCTGACCGCCAGCGACCTGTTGCTGCAGTGGCTCATGAAGTATATCATGGACAACATCAGCGACGACCGCTCGTGGAACGTCATCAAACAGATAAAGAAATTTGGGCGCACCATATTCAGCGACTTCTATAAGAGCAACAGCCGGCAGCTGAAGGAGGTCATGAGCAGCGAGGGATTCTTTGACAACTACCAGACAGAGCTGCGCCAGATACGCCAGAAGGCGCTGCAGCGCATGAAGGACATAGGCAACGAGTTCTTTGAGAAGCTGGCCGACGAAGGGCTGGACATCAGCGACCTGAGCTATGGGCGCACAGGCGTGGCCTCATTCTTCCTGAAGCTGCAGAACGGCATCTTCGACGAGTCGGTGCTCACCAAACGCACCACCGACTGCCTGGGGCAGCCCGAGAAGTGGGCCACAGCAGGCAAGGAAAACAGAGAGCACATAGTACTGCTGGCAGAGACCATATTCGAGCCTATGCTACGCACTGCCGTGGAGGAACGGCAGCGACAGTGGAAACTATACAAGAGCGCCGACCTGACACTGTGCCACCTGAGCCAGCTAAGGCTGCTGGGCAGCATAGAGCAGAAGGTGAGACAGCTCAACGAGGAGCAGAACCGCTTTCTGCTGAACGACACACAGCAGCTGCTGCACCAGCTCATTGACGGCAGCGACTCGCCCTTCGTCTACGAGAAGATAGGCTCGCAGCTGGAGCACATCATGATAGACGAGTTTCAGGACACCAGCACCGTGCAGTGGCAGAACTTCAAGGTGCTGCTGCAGGAGACCATGAGCCACAAAGGCTCGGAGAACCTCATCGTGGGCGACGTGAAGCAGAGCATATACCGCTGGCGCAGCGGCGACTGGCGCCTGCTGGCAGGCATAGAAAAGGAGTTTGCCAACGCAGAGGAGACCATACGCATAGAGCCGCTCGACATAAACCGCCGCTCGGCTCCCGCCATCATCTGGTTTAACAATGTCTTCTTTACCGAAGCCGCAAAGGTGGCAGAGATTGACGCCTACGACGACGTGAAGCAGAAGGTGCCGGCCGACAACCTCAGCGAGGGCAACGTGAGCGTGAAGCTGCTGCCTGCCAACGACTATGACCAGGCCACGCTGCAGGAGGTGTGCCAAGAGGTGGAGATGCTCACAGGCAAGGGCGTGGCCACCCGCGACATTGCTATACTGGTGCGCTCGAACAGCCACATACCCGTCATAGCCAACTACCTCATGGAGCAGCTGCCCCAACTGAAGGTGGTGAGCGACGAGGCTTTCCGCCTCGATGCATCGCCCGCCGTGCTCACCATCGTGGCCGCCCTGCGCCATCTGGCTCACCCTGACGACCCCATCACCGCAGCAACGCTCAACGCACACCTCGCACACATCGACGCTGACGACTCGCCCATCACACCCCACCTACTCCAACTGCCACTCTACGAACTTACTGAGCAGCTCTACACCCTGCTGCAGCTGCACCGCCTGGGCAACCAGAGCGCCTATCTGTGCGCCTTCTACGACCAGGTGGCAGCCTTCGTACAGGACAACGGCTCTGACATTGACGCATTCCTCGGTGAATGGGACGACGCCATAGGCGCCAAGACCATACAAAGCCCTGAGGCCGACGGGCTGCGCATCATATCCATACACAAGTCGAAGGGACTGGAGTTCAACAGCGTCATACTGCCCTTCTGCGACTGGCGACTGGAGCAGCTCAACACGCTCTGGTGCGTGCCCCGCGAGGCTCCCTTCAACAAGCTGCCCCTGGCCTCTATCGACTTCAGCCAGAGGGGCATGAAAGGCACCATCTACGACGCCGACTACGAGGAGGAGCACCAGCAGAACACCGTCGACAACATGAACCTGCTCTACGTGGCATTTACCAGAGCCACACGGCGCCTCAGCGTCATAGGACGAAGGAAGAGCGGCGCCACGCGCTCGGCACTCATAGAGCAGGTGCTGCCCACAGTGGCCAAGAAGCTCAAGGGCGGCACGCTTACAGGACTGGACGACGAGAAAGCGCCCTTGATATTTGAATACGCAGCAGCTCAACTATCGCCGGCCAAATGCGACACGACACGCCCTGCACCTGAAACCAAGGCCGAGGCTAACCCCTTCCTGCAGAAGAGCACGCCCGTGAGAGTGGACATAGAGCCCCGCCCCTCCTCGTCGTGCACCTTCAGGCAGAGCAACAAGAGCAAGGAGTTCATCTCGACACAACCAGACACGATCGAACCTGAATCTGACGACTACATACAGATAGGCTGCGTGCTGCACAAGGTGCTGTCCACCATTCGCAGCACCGACGATGTGGAGGCCGCCCTGAGCCAGCTGGAAAACGACGGCGTGCTCTATGGCGAGGGCGAGCTGACACGCCAGCGCCTCACCGACATGCTGCGCCTGCGCCTTGCCTCGCCCAAGGTGGCTGAGTGGTTCGCCCCAAACCGATGGAAGCTGTTCAACGAGTGCACCATAGTAAGCATAAACCCTGAGAGCAACCGCGTGGAGGAGCGCCGCCCAGACCGCGTGATGACCGACGGGCATGAGACCATAGTAGTAGACTTTAAGTTCGGACGCGAGCGCAAGGAGTACCACGAGCAGGTGCGCCACTACATGCAGCTGCTCAGCCAAATGGGACATACCAACGTGAGAGGCTATCTGTGGTTTGTATACAGCAACGACGTGATGGAAGTATCACTGTAAACAGAAATGGCAGTCGTAGAAGAACTGATGAACTGCATCTGCAGGGAACTGCACCACGCCCCCACAGCCGAACAGCTGAGGGCAGCCAACACATTTGCACAGTTTGCCTTGGACCGCCAGCAGTCGCTGATGATTCTGCGCGGGGCGGCTGGAACCGGCAAGACCACGCTGGCGGCGGCCATTGTGAGGGCACTGTGCAGACTGAAGCAGAAGACAGTGCTGCTGGCTCCCACAGGACGGGCTGCGAAGGTGTTCTCGCTGTACGCGGGCCTGCCTGCCTACACCATTCACCGCCGCATATACCGGCAGAAATCGTCAGTCGACTTCGCAGGCTTCACCCTGAACGACAACCTGCACACCAACACGCTGTTCATCGTAGACGAGGCATCGATGATAGCCAACGGGGCGCCAGGCGAGGGGCTGCTCGACGACCTGATGCGATATGTATATAACCCTAACGGGAACAGACTGCTGCTCATAGGCGACAGGGCACAGCTGCCACCCGTGGGCGAGGAGGAGAGTCCGGCACTGATGGGCGGCGTGATGCGCACCTATGGGCTGCAGGTGTATGAGAGCGACCTGAACGAGGTGCTGCGCCAGAGCCAGGAGTCGGGCATCCTATACAACGCCACCATGATTCGCACCATGATGGGCCATGGGGCAGAGTATGATTCTGCAGAGTGTGACATGATGCACCTGCCTGTGATACGCTTCCATGGATTTCCCGATATCCGTGTGGTGACAGGCGACGAACTGATAGAGACGCTGGCATCGAGCTACAGCCGCGTGGGCTACGACGAGACAATGGTGGTGACCCGCAGCAACAAACGCGCCAACATATACAACCAGGGAATACGCCGCACCATACTCGACCGAGAGGAAGAGCTGTGCCGTGGCGACCGTCTGATGATAGTGAAGAACAACTACTTCTGGCTGAAGACGCCAGAGGCCATGAGCCTCGGAGCGGCACTGCATGACACAGGGATAGGATTCCTGGCCAACGGCGACCATGCCGTGGTGCAGCGCATACGACACCAGCACGAGCTATACGGCTTCCGCTTTGCCGACGTGACGCTGACCATGCCCGACTACGATGACCTGGAGCTGACAGCCACGGTGATGCTCGACACCCTGACGACAGAGGCTCCCGCACTGACACGCGAACAGCAGGAGCAGCTCTACGCTAAAGTGATGGACGACTATGCCGACATACCGCTGAAAGCCGACCGACTGAAGCATCTGAAGGACGATGCCCACTACAATGCGCTGCAGGTGAAGTTTGCCTATGCCGTCACCTGCCACAAAGCACAGGGCGGACAGTGGGCCCACGTATATGTGGACCAAGGCTACATGACTGACGACATGCTCACACCAGAGTACCTGCACTGGCTCTACACCGCCTTTACCCGCGCCACCGAGTGTCTCTACTTAGTGAACTGGCCGAAGACGCAGACAGAAGAACAGCCTACTTAGTGAACAGGCCGAAGACGCAGACAGAAGAACAGCCTACTTAGTGAACGGGCTGAAGACGCAGACATGGAATAGCCTACTTAGTGAACGTGCAGAAGTCCCACATAGAGGAACAGATATGACACGAACCACTTTTTTCTATGCAGTTAACCTTTATTAACCCGATTTATTTCCAAATCTCGTTTTTTTTCCTTATCTTTGCGCCCAATATATTATAGTGGAGAGAATCAAAACGACTTTTTATTAACAACTGATTATTTTTAATGCGATGAATAAGACTGGTTATTTAGGAATTTTTGCCATCACAACAGCTATGTTGGGGGCGTTGGGGGCAATTGGGCTATCATCATGTAGCCATGACGACTATTATTACAATGAGGACAGAGTTGAACAGAATGTCAACAAAACGTATGCTGCCGCTTTTGAAAAAGTGTTTGGAAAAGTTGGCTCTAACGTAGACTGGGGGTTCAGCAGTAAGAATGCCGGTGCGCGTGCTACACGTTCCGTGGGAACTTATGCTGACTACAGAGGTGACTTAAAGCCGACCTCTGATGTTACTTTCCCGAAAGATTGTGCTGCAAGCAAGTTTACTCCTGATCTCACGGGTATACTTTCTTATGAAAATTATTTGAAAAGCAAAGGTACTCAATATTGGACCCCTAAGGAAATAAACGATGGAGGAGTGGTCTATATCGACGCAGTCCAACCGATTAAAATCTCTGGCGGCACTGAAGAAACACATGCAAAACTTTACATCAAGGCAGGAACGTATGATTTCACAGGTGTATCGTTTGATTTAAACATAAATACAGATTTGTACTTACTAGAAGGTGCAACTGTTACATTCGACAACACTGTTGCTGCTAATGCCATATTTGATATATACATCGCTAGTGGAGCCGAGCTAATAGCAAATGGCGATGATGGTTTAGTAGCAAATTCTGGTAACCCGGTATATAACCATGGTACAATTACATGTTCTAAATTTGTGGCTAACTCGACCAGTTTCCTCTATAATGTTGGTACACTGGATGCAGGAAGTGTGAGTGTCGAAAGCAATGAAAGCAGAATCGTCAACGACGGCACCATTAATTGTGCATCTGTCACAGTGAATGCCGGTGCTGTGCAGAACAATGCCGAGTGGACCGTTACTGGTACTACTAATATCAATTCCAACAACTCAGGCTGGATAAACAACGGACACTGGACAACATATAATTATGCTTATGTAGGCGGAAGCTGGAACGTCATCAACAATTGCTACCTTGAGGTGGAAAATGATTTTGCAATGAACATTTCATCAGAGGAAGGTGCATTCCAGATTGATGGCGGCGGCGGTGTGCTGACAAAGTATTTTGACGGAGGAAGGTCAGAATCCGGTGCCGTAGCAGGTCCGTTTGTCATCGTGATGGGACCGAAAGCTGTCTTCGTTGTTGAGGAAACAGCTCTTTTGGAGTCAAGCCGTGGCGATGAGGAAGGATTTGGAATCTTTGGCCCCAAGCAAGGTGAATATGCCGTGTTCCAGGCCAAGGACATTGTCAGAGACCCAGAACTTGAGAGCATAAACAGTCATGGTGCAGTGACCTATGGCGGACACTTATACGTTTCTGCAGAGACTCATTTTGCCCAAGGGTATGACAGCGATGGCAGCGGCACTTACGTTCCCCAGCCGTATATTTATGAAAAAGACGGTTTCAGCATAGACGAAAACATCTATGCAGAAGGATTCAAGTCTGGCAAACCCAGCATCAACATTCCTGCCACACCGTGTAGCCCAGGCTTCAAGGGCATCGCGCTCTATCGCGTGATTGCCGAGGACCTGTCGGCTAATGATGCAAGTGACTTCGACTTTAACGATGTTGTATTCGACGTAGTCAAAGCAGAAAATGGCAGAACAACCCTGAAACTGATTTGTGCAGGTGGTATCCTTCCACTGAGAGTAAGAGGCGCAGAAGAAGCTGAGGGTGTAGAGATTCACAGTGTATTTGGAGAAAGATTCCCCGATGCAAATGGCCATTACAAAATGTACAACACCGGTGCCGGTCCAAACGTAGAACCTGCCACCTTTACTGTTGAGGGCACGTACACCACTCCAGAAGAAATCAAGGATATCATCATCGAGGTGAAGAAGAATAACATCTGGATGCCACTCCCTGCTAATCAAGGCGAGGCTGCATGCAAGATCTTGGTTGACGAAACGTTCATCCCTGTTCCAGAGAGAAAGAACATCGCTAACGAGAACAAGAAATTCACCAACTATGTACAAGGCAAATTCTACGGTGATTTCTGGTGGAAGTAATCACATCACATTCACAGAATAAAGAAAGCAAGGGGATGTCTGCATCACGCAGGCATCCCCTTGTTTTCTTTATTGTTTGTCAGAGGGCGACAATCCTTTTCTCCTGTTAACCCGTATTGCTGACATATGGTTCTATAACCCCTTGGTTTTCATTGTCTTCTTTTTTTCGCTTTGAAATTTGTCCCCCCACGGATTTTTTCATTTTGTAGGGGATGGGGTCGATTCCCACTTTCTCACAAATCTCCCTGACCTGTTCAGTTGGCTCGGTAGGCTTCTCTATGTGTATAGTGTCACCTTCGAGGTTCTTCAGTTCCGAGGCTACGGAGTGCTGCGTGTCCATGATTTCCACTATCTGCGTCCATCCCTTTGTGTATCCCTTCTGCTTGAGCTGGTAGCGGATGGTGGCCACGACCCAGTAGGCCAGTATGCCCAGGTGTAGGTGCGCCAGGCAGGACTTGTCCTTCTTGTGGAACACGGGCCGCAGGTTCAGGTCGGTCTTCATACAGCGGAATGAGGACTCGACCTCCTTCAAGATATTATAGATGGTCCAGGCGGTGAGGCCGTCCTTTCCGTCGAGGTTCGTCTGCAGGAAATAGACTCCTGCGGTCTCGTTGTGGTCGTAGCCCTCCTTGAGCTTCCATTGGATGGCGGTGACGGTGCTTGTGTCCTTGTCTTCCGTGATGTCGATGTCGTAGTGCGAGGCCACGCTGGGGTACTTCTGCCTGGCGCGGCCTATACGGACGAGTACCTTGTCAGTCTTCTTCGTACCGTGCTTCTTCGAAAGCGATGCGCGTATCTTCTCCAGCTCGGCCCCGAAGCGGCGGGTGAACTGGTCGTACATGCCGTTCTCCTTGGCCGCCTTCGCCTCGGAGCGCACCCGGTAGAAGGTGTCCGTGGCCGCAGCGGGAAGCCTGCCGTCCTTGCCGGGCTTGGACTCCATCTCCACGCGCTGTATCTCCAGCGGCTGGTGAAGCCTGTCCTCCATGTGCTGCACCGGCTCGCCCTCTATCGTCTTGTAGGCCTTGCGGCTGGAGCGCGACACACACAGGAAACGGTACCCCCGTGAGCTCAGCAGGTCGAGGTTCCCGGCCGTGGCGATGCCCGCGTCCGTCACCACGATGGGCGAGACGCCGAGCGACTTCATCTGCGCGTCCAGCTCGTCGATGATCATGGCGAAGCTGTCGTAGTCCTGCATGCGGCCCTCGAAGAGCCGGTAGTGCTTGGGGAAGCCGTGCCTGTTCACCACCAGTGCCAAGACGAGCAGCTTGCAGTCGTCGCGCTTCTCCTTGCTGTGCCCGTAGTCCCACCACTTGCTGTCATCGTAGTCGCCCTCGGCATAGACGTTGGTCAGGTCATATAGTATAAGGTTGTCGTCATAGCCGAACAGCTCCTTCGTCCAGCGCGAGAGGTGCTTCATCAGCCCCTCGCGCACGTCGTAGAGGTGTATGGCACTCTGGTAGAGCCTGTCCTTCGTTATCCTGTCCACGTCGTAGCCCGTCAGGCGGCAGATGTCCGAGTGCGGCTTTATCCACAGCGACGTGGCCAGTTCAGAGGCGGGGTGTACGGCCCGGATGGCTATCTGCGTCAGCGCGAGGGCTGCCTGCTCGTTATTGAAGCCAAGGGAGCCGAGCGCCTCGCCGAGCCTGAGCTTCCTCATCGTCTCCACGCACAGGTGCTCCGCGCCAATCTGCAGGGACCACGGGTGCTCGATTGACGAGCTGTCGGCGATGAAGCGACGCTCGTGCTCGCGGCGGCGAGATTCCATGTCAGACTCGCCGGAGGGCCTCGTGCCGGGGAGGTCGATCTTCTTCTGGGCTATGAGCTGGGAGTATATGCTGTCGGCCAGGATGCGCACCTTTCCGGCGTGCTCCTGCTCACGGAAGGCCGATTCAGACTCGCCCTTCGACTTCGCGGTCACCAGGTCGGCAACCTCGTCCATCTCCTTCGGGGTGAAGTCATCGTGGCGGCCCACGTTCAGAAGCTCATAGCGGACGGGAAGTCCCCATGACGGAGGCTCTCGCAGAGGATGTAATAGTAGTATCCTCCACCGTCCCTGGTCCTGCGGTATCTCGGCTTCATGAACATGGCCGCAAAGGTACGCATTTCCCACCATACTGCCAAATGCCTGTGTCCCCCCACCAAAGGCAATTCGTCAAGCTGGGTTAAAATGTGTTTAGCATTGCTGACATTGGGAGGGAGAATGGATGATTCGTTAGGATAATTTGGCAAAATACAGACTTGGATTAACTTTTAGGAACAATCACGCCTGCAATGCGGGTTAAGGAAGTGAAGAGGGTCGAAGAACAGAGCCACCCCTCTGACTAACTGCGAGAAGACATGGTAGTGATGCCGATACCAAGCCGACTTCTGAATGAGTCGGAAAGGACTGTACAGCTGTAGCTCGAACATGGCCAAGGTTAGCCTGACATTGGCAAGGTCGCGGCGGAACACACGGTTCCTTATTCGCTTCAGCTGTTTTTTCAAGTCGGGCAGGCCACCGCATTTGCCAATGGCATCAAACTCGTGATTGAGCAGCCATACGATGTAGAGTGTGGCATCCACATAGTGGGAATAGGGGAAATGGTTGAGGAAGTATGTCATGTTGTAGACAATGCCTTCCAAATGTGGCCGATAGGTCTTTTGTCTGGTGTTCATAATAGAGGTGGGATTGTCTTCGTATATCAGCGTAGTCTTTGGCACGATCACCACCTCATGGGCAGCCTGATAAAGACGGTATGCCCAGACGGTGTCCTCAAGAATCATGCCGTCGGCAAAGCGGATGTCGTTGGCACTCACCACATCAGCCCTGATTAGCATATTCCACACCGTCTCCTGAATCTTGCCTCGGAAGAAAGCCTCTATCAGGAGCTCCTTCGGAACAACACCTTTGGGAATGATATCCTGATTGTTGAAAAGACACTTGGCCTTTGTAAAATAAGCATTACCTATAACGACGTCTGCTTCTGGGTGCACGTCCAAAGCAGCGACCAGCGTCTCAAGGCAATCGGGCACGATGCTGTCATCTGAGTCTAAGAAGAAAATGTATTTGCCCTGCGCTGCTTTCAAGCCATTGTTCCTTGTCGTGGCGAGACCTTTGTTCTGGCCGTTGTCAATGATTCTGAACGAATAAGGACCGACGTATTTGTTGATGAGCTGCATTGCTATCTGCATGCTACTGTCTCCTCCGCAGTCATCGATGAGTATGCACTCCACTGGCAGCGCCGAGTAGGTCTGCTTCATCACGGAGCGCAGGCAGCGCTCTATGTATTTCTCTACACGGTATACGGGTATGAGGATGGATATGAATGGTTGCATTTATAAAAATCCTTTCATTTTTCCTATTGCTTTGATAGCAGCCACCATGATGTTAGCAGGCAACTTACCTAAAAGCCAGAAGGCCAGATTGGCTGCCTTGTATCTTCTGAACACGAGAATTTGCCGAAATGTGGCGGGATGGTGTAGCCACTGCTTCAACTGCTTGTTGCTCACTGTGCCGTCCATCTGGTGACGGTGCTTCAATATGCCGCAACAGGTAAAAAATGCCTGTTTCATCACCTTGGCACACTTCACGTCGAAGTAGCTCTTGCCGACCAACGTCTTGCAGTGGTCAATGATAACGCGCGACCCCTCAATGGCATTTGTGGCCTCGCTCAACTTTATGTGCTTACGATACTGAAAATTTGAAGCAGAGCCAGAATGTATAATCCATGAATAGGTGACATCAGGCAGTAGTACTGCCCGTTGGATGAGCGGCTGCATGCGTGAATGCATGATTGTGTCATCGAAATAACCATGCTGCTCGAACCGCAGATGGTTGCTGCGGAAGAAGTCGGCCAGAAACAGGATATTCCAAATCATGTGTTGCATATTCTCATGCAAGTCACGGCATTCAAAGAGAATCAGCTGATCTGACTTCAGAAACTCTTTGTACGGATAGGCATAGACATGGCATTCCTTCCCTTCGATTTCGCCGTTCGATTCCGTTGTCACAGTCTGGTATGACCCCCACACGGTCTCTGTCTGAAATTTCTCTGCCGTGGTGTACATCAGTTCCAAGGCATTGGGAGTGATAATGTCATCCTGATCCATAAAGAAGATATACTTACCGCGAGCCTCGTCAATGACGGCATTGCGGGCATAGGCAACGCCACGGTTCTCCCCGTAGTCAACGACACGGAGCATATCACCACGCGGATGGGAAGCTGCCACCCTACAAATAGTGTTGATGGAATCATCGGTGCCATGGTCGTCAATCACCAGTAGCTCTATGTCCGTCAATGTCTGGTTGAGAACAGACAGGATGCTATTCTCGGCATACTTGCCTGCATTATATACAGGTATTCCTACTGTGATTCTCGTGTTCATTTGCATGATACTAGTATTTTGTCAACCATAAAGCTAAGTCGTTCATCCAGCAGCGGAGCTTGTACTGCACGAGCGGCATGTCGTACATTTCATGATCTTCCGAGAACCTCAACACCGGAAGCTGTTTGTACTTCATCTTCGTGGCCCAGACATACACATTCAGCAATCGCTCGCCCATATAGCCGAAAATACGATGCTGCACGACATCGTATTTGCTGATGTCAATACGTTTTTCCAACTCCCGCAAGATAGGGAACAGCCATGCACAATACTCATCGAACTGCTTCCAGCTCATTACGAACATGTTTAGTGGCATCAGTCTGTTACTTTGCACCATAGACTCCATGACAGCATTATCAAAACTTTTTGGCGACATTTGCCTGGTTACATCGCCCATCAGGCGGAAATCGGTGCTGCTATGGTGGTCGCAATAGTCCAGATAGACCGAGTTGCGCATATGCCAGGCCCTAGGCAGAATAGCGTATCCCTCATGAAGCCATTGCAGTGCCTCGTCTGAAACAGAGATGTCAGTTGTCTGAAAGGAACTGGTAGGAAGTGTGGAGATGGGGAAACCGCGACGCCCTATGTGGTGGAAGTCGAAATAACGGCGATAATGTGACAGTCCTATATAATCGGCATCCTTCAGGTTTTTCCATGCCCAATACATTCCCGTCAACTCGCAGTAGCTCCCATTCTTGTGGCTGATATTATCGCCGGTATTGTCGCTGGCTATTCCCAGTTCTTTGTCAGAAGTGGCCTTTCCCACATGCAACGGCATGTACACATCGGAAGCGGCATGTACGTCTTTCTTGTGACAGCAAACTATTATCTTGATTCGTTCCATCGTGTAGAAATGTAACAATTACTATAATTACTGTTTAGAGCTAAGTGAAGCGAATAGTTCCACCCATTTCAGCATGATGTTTTTCTTCTTATAGAAGGCGGCCGACTCATGTGCCTTACATCCCATAGATAGACGCTCTTCTTTGTGCTCAATCATCCACAGCATCTTTTCGCCCAAATCTTGAATATTCCCATCAGCGGCCAGCAGACCGTCTTCTCCGTCATGGACAATCTCCTCCGGCCCGTACTTACAGCGGAACGACACACAGGGAATGCCGCAGGCCATGGCCTCGATGAGCACCAGACCGAAACCCTCGAAGCGCGAACTGAACACATAGAACTCGCTCTGCTGGTATTCTTCGTAGATGTTGGCTGTGGGGGGCTGGATGCGTATGCGGCTTTCAAGGCCCTTTTCCTTTATCAGGCTAAGCAGCTTGTCGTGGCCTTCTCCGCTGCCAAAGATGTCGATGTGCCATTCGGGGCACTTGTCGGCTATAAGCGCGAAAGCCTCGATGAGCATGTCGAAGCCCTTCTGCTCGTACAGGCGACCTGCGCTGATGATACGGCAGCCAGTGCCGTCGTGCGGCTTCACCTCTTCGGGGTATGCCGTCACAGGGTTGGGGATAATCACTACATCTTTTACGTATTGTCTCCAGTCCTGGGCATCGCCATTGGTCAATGCGATGAGCTTGTCAAACTTGCCGATGTTCCTGAATGCCCACTTATCGTAGATACTGGCCATAGCACGCAGTAAGGCATTGTGCTGGTAGTCGTAAGCTTTCTTTACGGTGTAGCATGCCACATGTGATTCTATGAGTCTTCTGGCCGTGGTACGCACGGAGAGGATAATGTCGAGTACCTTCATGTAGTAAGTGGTGCAGACGATGACATCGGGCTGCTCCTGGTCGACAGCCTGCTGCAAGCCTTGGCGAAAACGCTTGCGCATCTGACGTAGCAGTAGTGGACGGCGCCACAGCGGCTGGCGGCTGAGCGTCCAGAAGCGGGCATCTATGTTATAATGGCGAATGCCCTCGCGGAGCGGAAACACAAGGGGGTGGCTGCCCTGCTCGTAGGTCACCATCGACACCTCATAGCCATAGTCCGCAAGCCAGTTCATCTTGTCGCTCATGACTCGTTCTACCCCCGCCTTCATGGCAAAGGACTTAATTATATACATTATTTTCATAGATTCTCAAACAATTCTATCCAGTATTGCATAATACTCTTTTCACGGTAGCGCTGAGACGATGCTACGGCCTTTCTGCCCATTTGCTGCCGCTCTTCGGGGTGTTCAATGAGGTAACAGATGGCATCGGCCAGCTTGTCTATGTTGCCATTCTCCACCAGCAGACCGTCTTCATGATTGGTGATAATGTCTTTGGGACCGCAGGGACAGGTGAACGCAACACAGGGCAGGCCTGCCGACATGGCTTCGATAAGCACCATGCCGAAGCCCTCATAGCGCGAGCTGAGCACGAAGAGGCTGCTCTCGTTGTACTTAGAATAAACATCGTTGGTGGCCTCCTCACAGCATACCGTGCCTTCTAATCCCTTTTCACTCACCAATCGTCGATAGGCATCCGGCTCACCGGCGCCGTAGATGCGCAGCGTCCAGTCAGGATGGCGCTTCGCCACCTGTGTCCATGCATCAATGAGCAGGTCGAAGCCTTTCTGATAGGTATAGCGGCCTACGGCAATCACTTGCTTTGCAGTTGCATCTGACTTTTTCTCAGGGAAAAACGAGATAAAGTTTGGTATCACTATCACATTGTTCAGCTCCGGCCAGTTCCTGCTATCCTCATTTGTAAGCACAACAAATCGATCTACGTTACGCAGGTTCTTAATCAGACTGTTCATCCACAGTTTGCTAATGTATCTGTTCACGCAGGCTGGCAGAAAGCGCTTGTTCAGCTGCCGGTAGAAAGACCTGGCAAAATGGATCTCCGCTATCTTCTTACTCCCATCCTTTATCTTTGTAAGGAAATTGATCTCCCTGCGAGTAATGGAAACCACAATATCAGGGCGTTGCTCCATGAGGTATGCCGTCAGAAGCTTCTTGTAGCGACGCTGCTTCCACCAATAGTACCACGCTTTTTTCAGCAACGGCATGGTGTCCAGTTCGTCGAAGTTGATGTCGAGGTTTACTGTCGACACCCGTTCCGACAGCTTATAGTAGCGCGGAGCCTCAGGGCGTTCCGTCAGTACCATGTGGATGTCGAAATCGGTATGGTCAGCAAGATAGTTCACCTTCTGCGAGATAATAGAACTCATCCCGTTGGGAGCATACAACCCGCCGTGTATGTAAACGATTTTCTTCTTCATGGCTTTTGAACGTAATAACATATTTTTCCCTCTTGGTGACCGAATGTTACAAAGACTCGAAGAGCAATCTCCACCGTTCCGCTATGTTCTGGATATTGAAGCGCCTGACGTTTCTCAGTCCTGCCTGCGACATGGACTGGCAGAGTCGTTCGTCGCCCATCACCTTTAGCAAACAGTTAGCCAAGTCATTGATATTGCCATTCTCAGCCAGCAGACCATCCTCGCCATCTTTGATGATGCTGCGGGGACCCCAGGGACAGTCGAATGAGACCACAGGCAACCCGCATGCCATCGCCTCGACAATTACCATGCCGAAACCCTCGAAACGGGAACTAAGCACGAAGAGACTGCTTGCTTCATACTCCTTCTCCACATTATTAGTGCGGCCATGCAGTGTGCATCGGCTGCTGTCGATACCAAGAGAGTCACGGAGCTGTTCATACGCCCCCCGGTCTCCATCACCGAACACATCCAATCGCCAGTCTTTTATCTGTTTCTCTACTAAAGTCCAAGCCTTCAACAGCATATCAATGCCTTTCTCATGCGAATAGCGAGCCACTGCAAGTACACGCTTTTCCGTCAACATGCTCACTGAATCTGACGAGATAGCCAAGGGGTTTGGAATAACCGTCACATTGTGAAGCTCTGTCCACGCCTCAGCATCTTTCTCAGTCAGAACAACCATTTTATCCAGTTTCTTTAAATGAGCAATCAGGTTATGCGACCATACTTTGGCGAAAGATCTCTTCACCCACCCAGCCCCTTCAGAATCAAAGTTGCGATAATTGGCACGATTGATATGCATCTCGCCTATCTTCTTACTGCCGTCTTTGATTTCATTAATGAAATTCACTTCCCGGCGAAGCATACTCACGGTAATGTCGGGGCGCAAGCGCATCAGTTCCGTATTAAGTGCTTTACGAAACTTGCGCTGCTTCTTCAGATAGACAAAGATTTTCTTGACGAAAGAGCAAGACCATAAATCCTCAAAGCCGATGTTAAGATTGATGACCTTTATTTTCTCGGACAGTGGAAAGGCATTGGGTTTTCCCTTTCCATCAGTTAGGATAACAGTGATGTCGTAGCCAAAATGCTCGGCAAAGTAGTTAGCCTTTTGGGTCAACACGCGCTCCACACCTCCTGCAATATGCAACGAGGGCGTGCAATATACCATTTTGAAATGTTTACTCTCTATCTCCATCTCTTTATGAAAAGCAATCTACAACCCTCTGCATCTGCGTCTTCCACGACAGGTGTTCCACCGTGTGGCGAATCTCGGCGGGCGTCATCTGCTGCCGGTCGAGAAACGCCAGGATGCTGTCGATGTCGATAGCACTCTCGTCGGCAGGAGCCTTCAGCACATAGGGCTGGTGGTCGAAGTCGCTGTCTTGCTCGGAGTAGACAAAGGGCAGTCCGCGGCTGGCATACTCGCGGTTCTTCAGTGTCTTGATGACAGTAATGCCGCTGCGGTGGCGACCTAAGCTGCCCACTGCAAAAGAGCACCGGTCGAACACCTTGTCCAGCTCTTCGCCAAAGAGTTTCCCGTGGAAGATGACATACTCCTCGATGTTGTATTCTTTAATATACGGCGCAAAGCCGGGAGCGTTGACAGAGCCGTTCATCTCGCCCGGCCACACGTCGCCCACGATATGGAAGTACACCTTCCTCTTGGGCAGCCGGGGCGTCGGGTCTTCGGGGTGTTCAGGGTTCCCGTTAACGTTAGGGTTAGCGTTAACGTTAGGGTTCCCGTTAGCGTTAACGTTAGCGTTAGCATAATACTCGCCCAGCCCATGTATTAGCCGGTCGAAGCCGTGCCATGTGTGCACCTCGGCCACGGCTATGAGGTGCACCTCGTGCGTGGTGTCGGGATGTGTCTCGTGCAGGGGAATGGCATCCAAGTCCACGCCGTTGCTGATGCGTATGGTGCGTTGGCCGAAGATTGTGTCCTCGTCGCTGAAGGTGACGATGGCCTCCATCTGTGCCGACAGTCTCTCGCGGTACCTCTGGTCTATGTGCAGGCGCATGCGCTGGTTCCAGTCATAGCCTTTAAACTCCTGGTCGTAGGGATAGGTGGGTACCTCCATCACGCTCTTGATGCCAGCCTTGCGCAGCCGCTTGAACAGCCGCACCAGCGGCGGCGTGGCATTCATATAGCTGCGCACATATATAAACTCTATGCCCTCGCCCACACAGTAGTCGAAGATGCACCGGTAGTCCATGCGCTGCATAATGGCGGCCCATTTCCCCTTTCCATAGTCGCGTATGGGGCGGTCGTCAATGAAGCGGCACAAGTGTCCGCGCTCGTCACGGTCGTACGAACACACATGCACCTCGTGGCCGTTCTGTCGCAGCCCTTTTATCTGAGCCAGCATCTTCTTGCTGATGCCGCTGGCGGGGTCGAAGCCATGATAAGTCAAGAACAGTATTTTCATGCCTCTTTCTGTGTCTTCCGTACTTTCTGGGTGAGATTTTTTGCAAAAGTACAGAAAAGATTTCACTACTCCAAATAATTTCCGCTTTTTTGCATTTTCAACAATCATATTTAGGAAATGAAATGGCAGTTCGCCCAGAATGGCATACTGGCCAGTCAGCATTTCTCCCTGTTAGAGAGCCTTCTGTCATTCGCGCATTGCTGCGAAAAAAGGTCTATTCTTCATAATATATCATAATAATCAACGAAAAAAAATGTGATTATGAACATTATTGATTACCTTTGCCAACAGTTTTAATACGTATTTGTGACATGACAGGTGTGCCGCAGCATGAGAAAGCGTCCCCCCAAAGCTCACGGGCACTCCTTCACACCACCTATACGAATAATAAGCTACTCACATGAAAAAGATTGTATTCATATTCATTGCCCTGGTTGTTATGCACTGCAACGCCTCAGCCCAGACAAAGACTCTCGGGCAGATTTGCATCACCGTAGATTCTGCGTTGAGCAGCCAGAGGAAGGTGACAGCACACATGACAACCGACGGCTACGACGGGCCCATCGGCATCAAGCTGCGTGGCAACAGTTCGCTGGGCTTCAACCAGAAGAAATACACCATAGAGCTTCGCAACGAGCAGGGCAAAGAAGTGGAGGCATCGCTACTGGGCATGCCCGCCCACAGCGACTGGGTGCTGCTGGCACCTTACAGCGACGTATCGGCGGTGCGCGACCCGCTGGCGTTCCAGCTGTGGCGCGACATGGGGCATTGGGCACCGCGCACACAGATGGTTGAGCTGACACTGCGCTCAACCACAGGTTCACCTCATGACATGAACGGCGATTATCGCGGCATCTACATCCTGGCAGAAGCCATCAAGCGCGGCAAGGACCGCGTAGACATTGCGAAGCTGAAAAAGAGCGACGTGGCGGGGCGCGACGTAACGGGCGGATACCTGCTGCGCATCGACACCTTCAACGACGACGACGCCACCTTCACGTCGACAGTGCCGGGCATCGGCGAGGGCAACATGTCGAGCCAGGTCATCTGGTCGTGCATCTATCCAAAGAAAAAGAAGCTGCAGCCCCAACAGTTCGACTATATTCGCAACTATGTGGACACAGTGGAGCAGGTGATACAGTCTGACTATTTTGCCGACCCCGAGCGCGGCTATGCCCGCTACATCGATGTGCCCTCGTTCGTAGACTATTTCATCCATACAGAGCTGAGCCTCAATGCTGACGGCTACAAACGCAGCGCCTACTTCTACAAGGAGAAGCAAAAAGCCGACGGTACTGGCGGCAAGCTGGTGGCAGGCCCCGTGTGGGACTACAACCTCGCCTATGGCAACGCTAATTTTGCCAACGCAAATAACCTGGAGGCCTGGTGCTTCGAAGGCGCCAGCAACAACCCCACGCCAGCCCTATGGCAGCGGCTCCTACAGGATCCGGCCTTCCGCAAGGCAGTGAAAGCGCGCTACCAAGCACTGCGCAAAGACGCCCTGAGCACCAACGCCATCAATGCCTATATCGACCGCCATGCCCAACTGTTGGCTCCCTACATCGACCGCCATTTCAAGAAGTATCCTGAGCTGCTCGTGTCTGAAGAAGAAAAGGAGCAGCTTAAACTGCAGCCCTTTGGCTCCTTCCCAATGATGAACGGTTTCCAGATGCCAGACTCCATCCCCCAGTTCTTTGGCGGCTTCCCGCCGATAGGCCAATTTCCTCCTATGGGCGAAGGATTCCCACCCACAGTGGGCGAAGGCTTCCCTCCGATGACGAACGGTGGTTTTCCGCCAATGATGGGCGAAGGATTCCCACCGATGGGTGAGGGCTTCCCACCGATGGGTGAGGGCTTCGCGATGATGCCTGATTTTGGAGGGGGCATGATCAATATGTTCGCAGCTTACCGCGTCAGCTCCTACGAAGAGGAAATCTCGATTCTGAAAGAGTGGATAGCCAACCGTTTAGCATTCCTTGACCGCAGCATCGAGCGTTTCGACAAGGACTGGGAGCCACGCATTCAGGAACCGAAGGAAATCAAGATGCCGCAGTTTCCTGGTGGTTTTCCATTCCCATTCCCCGCTAATACAACACAATAATTCGCTCCCCACTCTTGAGTGGCGATAGAGGGCATCCTGAAAAGGTGTAACCTGAAGAAAGAGTCCTATGAGTCACACTATACCGATGTGAAAAACTCAAATGATGGCGATAAGAAAGAATTCAGGGAGATGATAGCAGAAGCCATAAAAGAGGCTGAAACATCAAAAGAATACTACGAATAACCACATATAAACCACAGGCCAGCCACAACCAGAACCCTCAGTTGGCCCAAGTTAACCACCAAAATGCTGATATCTAGCATTTTGGTGGTTAACTTTTGTTATAAACAAACCACAAAGCAGCTTCTTGTACCCACAGAGAAACTGGTGTACCTTCGCAGCGTCAATCAAAAGAACGCAAAACCGTTCTTTGGATGCTGCTGTCGAAGCCGTGGCCAGCCTTGCCAACACACCAAATCTGAAGTACTGTGACGAGGGCGACATAGAGGCTGTCGATGACTATCTCGACAGCGTTCCTGCAGGTGGACGCAGTGCCGCCATCGCTGAACTGAGAGAACGTGCTTTGAGCGAATATAATATCAGGTCTTATACTTGGCTTGATAATATAATAGGTGAAATAAAGAACAACACATTGGGGGGACAAGGATTAGCTCGCTAATGGCAAAGCGCACCCCGATGCCTGCCCATTTGAAAAAAATAAAAATTTCAGTTATGACCAAGACACAAGACACCACCCGCCGTAAGATGAAATACCTGGAGTATACATTCCATGAGGCAGAGCGCATGAAGTCCCTGGGGCGCATCGGCGTATCGAAGAACTATGCCAACAGCGCACGCCAGCTGCAGAAGTACCTCGCCACCATCAAGAAGAAAGACGTGTCGTTCAGGAAACTGTCGGCCGGGCTGCTGAAGGACTTCGAGGACTGGCTTCACCAGAACGGCGTGTGCCGCAACACCAGCTCGGCCTACCTGCGCTGCCTGCATACCGTCTGGAACCGTGCCGTTGCCAATGGCCTTGCCACCGGCGACCCCTTCCAGAGCACCTACCGGGGAGTGGCGAAGACGCGCAAACGCGCCATCTCCATGGCCGACATCCGCCGTCTGGCAGACCTTGACGTGAAGGAGGCACTGCGTGCCAGGTTCTGTGAGCAAGGGCGCAAGGCAGAGGGACGGCGTTTCGACAAGCAGGTCGACCGCCTGCTTCTTGTCCGCGACCTCTTCGTGTTCAGCTTCTGTGCCCGCGGCATCCCCTTTGTCGATATGGCCTACCTCCGCAAGAGCGATGTACGCGGCGGCTCGTTCTCCTACTGCCGCCACAAGACGGGGCAGCGGCTCACCGTACATATAGAGCCGCAGATGCAGCGCATCCTCGACCGCCATCCCTCCAAGACCATCTATCTGCTGCCCATACTCAACGGCGGGGGTGATGCGCAGAGCACCTACCACTCGTATGTGAG
>JAEEGG010006217.1_pt1 | contig 28070 bp, 20 predicted proteins | sample 9134161 | NCBI WGS metagenome assembly JAEEGG01 (sample SAMN16246543, study PRJNA631951) | gut metagenome | biome: gut microbiome; feature: rumen; material: CR-attached | host: Bos | place: Iran: Karaj | collected 2018-10 | reverse complement strand
TTATGAGTTTGTCAAGTTTGTCAAATATTATGATAGAACAGACACACTTTTTGAAAAACTCATCGTTAATACTGTCTCGGTCATTCTCATAAATACCATCAATATATGGCGCAAAGATTTTAAAGTTGTCAGCAGAACTCTTGCATACTTGATCAGGATGCATAAGAATGGCATTGTAGCATTTGGCCAACTTTTCTTTTGTAATAAGCTGGTCTTTTGGATTCTTTTGCTTGAACAGGTCTCTCTGATGTGCATTTAGTTTCATCTGCTCCTGCTCCCACTTGCCACGTGAACGTTCATAGAACCAAACTGTTTGATATGGATTACCACCAACAGGAGGCGCCATAACCTTATGAGATAGTTGTTCCATCTTTACATGGAATGGGTGATTTGAGAAGAAGTCTGCCGGCTTCACTGCATTCTGACTATTAGCACATTCCGAGATGGTTTTTGTCAATTCATTGTAGTTTTGCACCTGTTCTTCCGACATATCATCATCAACATTAAGTACTGTTAATTTCATAGGCACATATAGAGTATCCATACCTTTGGGTGCCTCCTTTTTTATGATGGCACTTGCTAATGATGCGGTTGTTTGCCCTCCATTGATTATTTGCAAATCCTTAAAAAACACTATTTTTGTCTTATCGGGAGAAAACCTTACGGCACGAGCTACAATGGCAATACCATTATTGTAGGTAAAGAAATTCTCAGGCTCTTTCATGATAGTACACCTAATCCCTTTGTTGACATTACCTCTAAAACTAAGAAATGCTCGTACATTACCCTGAAGTAATTTGCTGCCGTATTTGAGATATATATCAGCCAAGAACTTCCCTGGAATAATACCTAAATAAGCGTCATAATTACTCTGCACTCCTAAATCAGCCTTCAAACATGGAATACCCTCGCAGTCAAAATCATTAGTATCAATTTCCAGTATCTCGCTAGAATTGGATACAAATGTTTGAAAGAAACGCTCTAACGTCCATACATTCAAATCAACAGGCCTGTCTAAAAAATCGGGTTGAGAAAGATTCTTAACCTGTTTGCTGAGAGTGTAATTTGAGATAATTACAAATTTAAAACGTAGTATCTCAGTGGCCGTCATTCCTTTCCCGATTTTTTTTCGAAACTCGTTGGCTATATTAATAGCAGGATCTGATTCATCACAAAAATTTCGGATATTACCGTTGACGGCCTCCTCAATAAAACGTTGCATATAAGAGACCAATTCCTCAATTCTGGTATTTGTCAGCGTGGGAGCATTATCCAGTTGATTGGTGAATTCACTAGATATTAATACCAATGCGCCATCAGCCTCATCATAAGAATAGCCGTCAAATGATAGTATTTGTCTCTTTGAATTTCTGATTTCAACTGACATGGGGATAGGGTCATTTAGTTCTCCTATATCTTCGAGGTCTGTCAGAACTCGCTCAATAAAGAAACTCTCAGGGTCAGTTCCGTTTAAGCTAGCATCATTACGAATGTCCTCAATAAATTGCTTGCGGTATTCCTCTATTTCCATATCAGTTGAGTTTAAAAGGTTCAATTTCGGTTAGTAACAATTCATACTGAGCACGAGATATTGCCTCTGGCAATAATGCTCTATGTAATCGAGGAAAGTTTTCATTGTCAACCCTGTACTTATACTGGTTTCTCATGGCGAACACCAGATTGTCATTCTCATTTGAGAAGTCAAAACCAAACAATTGCAGCTTTGCCATAAAGGTTTCTCGTTGATGGGTATTCATTAGCAACTCGATAATACTATTGACAAGTTGGTTTAGCCTAATCCCTTCAAAAGATGGACTCATTTTCTCCAACTCATAAACAATGAGTGTTCCATCTATATCACTGTCAAGCTGTTCAATGGATGAAATACGAACACTCTCTTTGCCAAAACTTATCGTCTTTATTTCAAACCAATCTTGTTGGTCAGAGAAATCCTTATGAGTTTTCTCTGGTCCCATCCAACTTTCAAGAGCGACGTCAATACCTCTTTCCGGAATCATGTAGTCTTTCAAGAACAAAAGTTCTCCAATTAGTCCCATAATTTCAGCTTCAGTCAACCGAGCGTTATCAGGACGGAACAGCTGCCTCCATGAATAGTAACGAGACCGCAGAGTATGATATGCCGTTTCATCATCACTAGTCACCTTAACTGAATCCAAAAGATCTTGGCAGAATGTACAGAAGTACTCCAGCAATTCATTGTTCTCGAGTGAGAATCGCAGAGTAAGCATATCACCATCTTTATATTGTTCAACGACAATAACATCAGAACTTGAGATTCTTACAGGTTTGTATTTACCCCTAAAGTCAAAAGAATATCGTGCATCATCATCACGGCCAATATATAAGCTCAGATGACGATTATCGCCAAACCTGATGAAATGACGGCTGGGAAAATCTTCCCTGAATGTTTTATAAACTTCGTTATTACTCATCGTCGTCCTCCTCTTCGGGTTCTTCACCCTCTATATTTAATTGTTGGAAAATCTTATTGACCTGATATTTTACAGCCTTGCCTTCGTCTTTGACTCCGGGACACCCCACCGCAAAAGCCACGATACAGTCATTGCCAAGTGCTTCTCTGTATTTTTGCAGCATATCCTCTTCCTCGCCGTAAGCCTCTTTGGGCTTGATAAACATGATTACCAGCATGGGCTTTCGTTTGGGAAGGAATCTGAAATAGGCCTTAACAGGTATGTCTCTTCCCTGACTATTTTCTCCGTCTATTTCCCATTGTTTGCGCTGAGCGTCTTCCGCTTTCTCTATATCATCCTTCGTTAAAGCAAAACGGCCTTCCATGCTACCAGTCATAACACGGCGCCGAGTGCTTATCTGAATGATGTTGCGGGTGGTACTACAGATGGAACGTTCCATGCATTTCACCTGTCGCAAACCCTCTACATCGTAGTGTGTAGGAGATTTACCACTTTCAAACACAACATCCCATAAATCGACACCTTCCGTCTCTTTGTCTTCCAAGAAGCTAATAATGTTTTTTGCATCGAACCGAGGGTTAGCCATTGAATACTTGATACCACGCAAGAACTCAACAACTACTTCTTTAGGTACATCGGTAAAATAACGCGAACTCCCATCAGAAGTATCGTTCACATCCTTATCTGCTTTCCTATAATCTGCATACCTGAGAGCATATCCTTGTGACAAAAGATGTGAAGCAAGTTCTTGTACTCGTTGCGCGTTTATCTTATTATGCTCTATTTTTGATGTGATATATGGCGTATCGTAGATGTTTCCATAGAACGAATACATCATATCCTTGCTAACAGCACTTCTCATCTTGTTTGATGCCGTGATTTGCAAATCATCGCAGTTATCCCTAACCTTGATACCAAAGTCTTTCGGGGTCAGTTGCTGGTCAAACATCTCGCGAATGTCGTTCTTCAGTTCAGCAGATGCCCTTGCTACTTCTGCATACCACAAGGCACTAGTATGGCTTGTCCAGATTTGGAAAAGGTCTTCATATCCTCGCCTATATCCAAACCACCGCCCCATCTGCATCAGGACATCAAAGGTGGCAGTGTTCCGATAGAAATAGCTAACCATCAACCCTTCAAGAGTTAATCCGCGAGATAGGGCAAGGCCTCCAATTGCAATCACTCGCAACGATGGATTCTCTTTGTAATTTAGCGATGCACTTTGTTTGGAGCCGTTGACCATTTTAACCTCTATCTTTTCCAATGCTGCTAACAGAGTGGCTTTTTGAGAAACACGCGCAAATGTTACGTCATTGACTTGGCTGAAATGCTTCTCCCATAATGAGCATAATTCACCATAGAGAGGTAGATGATGATTTTTACTTGCATCGTCATTGAAATTGACACGAATATCGTTAAAGATTTCTTCGAACCACTCTGCAACATGTCCTGTTATCACTTTCTGAACATGAATAAAGCGAGACATGTTTACCAACATACTTCTTGGCTCCTTGCTCTGTCCCCGTAAATCACGGACAACATTTGCCAGACAGAAGCAAAGAATGGACTCACGCAGGGAATCGGGCAAAATGCCGTCCCATTCCTTTTTGTGCTTATAGTAGAATGGGCCTGAATTAAGAACTTCTGGATTGTTTTGAACGAGGTCTTTGTAGTCCTCTGATGTATAATCCGGTTCTATGATGTCAGTAATATAACGCAGATTCCGATAGAAAGCCCCTTTAGGATAGAATATCTTGTCTGCCCCCACATAATTTGATGGAGCTTCTAACGCATAAATGAAATGTTCTGGGAAAAGATCTGCATGTTGCATAGCATCCACCGAATCAGGATCAATAAAGACATTGGCAAATGGGGTGGCCGTGAATCCTACGTATGTAGAATTCATAAAGAGGTTACAGATCTGCCTGATAAGTTTGTTGGTGCGAGTTGGGTCAGTCTCGTCTTTGCGAGTATTCACGGACGCATTGTCTGCCTCATCGTCAATAAGTAGCATAGGTACATCCACACACCCTTTTATAGGGTCGATATTCTGTTCTCTCAGCCAGTTATAGAGCCGTTGTAGAACCGAAACGTTTTTCTTAATGACAAACAGCACTAATGAGTTGTTTGCCAAAGACATCGTTATTTTATTGCAATTGCCAACAAAATCGTTAAGCGTTGAAGTGACAGAGGTTGCCTTTATTTGCTTGTTGTCCAGCCCGACACCTACGCGTGGATATTTCTCCATCTTTCCTTCTTTCTTAAGGGTAATACCTACAATTCCTTCGTCAATACGCTCCTGTGTTTGTCTGCGCAAATTTTCCGTTATTCCTGTTAGTAGTATGACCACTTTATATCCTGCATCAGCAGCTTTGCAAATAAGGCCGGTATAAGTCGCTGTCTTGCCAGATTGTACATCACCAATAATAAGACCTCTACGGAGTCGTGGCTTATCCAGAGCCTCGTTAGGATTACCAAGACAATTCATAATGTCTGGCAATGTCACGTCGTCAAGCAGATTGATGCTGATACGGCTTATAGAAGAATGATTGATGAGGTAATCCTTATATCTTGACCAGAAAAAGTTGTCTTGAATCTCCATATTGGAGTACCACTCACGCTTTTCGTCATAATTATTGAATATTGCTTGTCCCTTATTGTGAACAATCTTATATTCATATTCCATATCGATGAAGAGACGGGTCTTTGTCGCATCGTCGCAATCCAATTTGGATAGCACAACAGCTTGATTGATATAGGTGTCTATATCTTCTGACCTTAACTCTTTTCCTTGCGATTTGGATAAGTTGATAAGGGTTTTCGTCAACTGTCTTAGGTCTATATATTGGCTTTCTGTCATGTTATTGGATTTTTTCTTTTAGAAGTTTCTCTTTTATCGAGGGATATTTACACCAAGGCTCGGAATTCATTACGTCGTTAATTATAGCTTCCCATCCATCTGTACGGATGTTCATCATTGTTGTCGCTAGTGTAACCGCCATCTGATACACATCATCAAGGCGTTCATTGGTATCCTCTGGCGCAGAAATTGATTCATTGCTTTTGTCTATGTACAGTTGCTGAATAGGAAGGTTTTTCTCTATTTCAGTAAGAAGCATCTCCAAATATCCATAATCTTCATCATTCATTTTATCGCGAACGAATTGGAAGAGTTTACTTTCACGGTTAATTTGGTAGAAGAAGGTGTTATTCCTTCCCCTTTTCCTATCCCAGATGTAATCAAGATTATCGTCCACTTTTTCTGTACGCCCCCTATATGTCTGTTGTCGAACAGAAAATTCAAGTGCATCTTCCACGGCTTTTTTCAGCCTGTGAAGAATTTGCTTAGGAATAGAGGCATGTTGCTTTTTAATATCGATAGACCAGATATCGTCGAGCGAATTAGGAATGTCAACCCTAATACGTGCGTTCTTTGTTAATTCCGCGCGTTGTTTCATCCCAAACCATGTACCCCATATAATCAGCCTTTTATTTCGATAGATATAGAATCCTTGTTTAGCTCTAAGATTCTCAACACCCCCTATGAGTTGCTTGTCTTTTTCCTTCAACTCAGTAGCAAAGGGCAGGATGAAAGGACGAATTTTTATCATTCGTTCTATGCCATTACTGTCCTTAATGTCCAATTCAATTTCTTTCTTAACTGTTGTTTTGGGATGCTGTTCAAGGAACGGGTCTAATGGCTTTATGTCTAGTTCGTTGATGTAAATATGCAAACGCGATGTACCTTGAGCCGACAGATACCGGTGATAAATCAAAGCAAGAGTACTTTCTAATAATGAGCGTAAATCAACTAACGTCGAATACACCTGTCCACCACTTGAATTTGACAACACATCAAAATCCTGCCAGATAACCAATGTTCCATTCTTTTGTTCTTGAAGTTTTGCAATATATGGAAGAGAATCGATTTCTTTGGTATCCAACTCTTTTATCATCCAATCCTGAGTTTCAAGAATATGATTATAGTCCCAAGTAAAGCCATTTAGAGTTTTTCCTTCAAAACTAACAACTGTCAAACAACGACATTGAGATAATGAAGCAGATTTCATTCCCATTCCAAAGCGCCCCAAATCCTCTTCAGATCGTTCTTCTTCTGCAGACAAACATCCATAACGCATCGCTTCGAATAGGACATCAGCTGTCATTCCGCCACCATCGTCAAGTATTCCTAAAGCCAACTCATCCATGGGGTTGGATGGAAATAGAATCCGTACATTTTGGGCATGTGCGCTGATACTATTATCAACGACATCCGCAACAGCAGACTCAAATGAATAACCCATGGAGCGAAGTGACCCCATAAGCGTAGAGGCTTTTGGTATATGTCTTCTATCTTTGCTCATGTTCTTTAGTTTGTTTTAATATTTCTTGGAATACTGCCTTAGACAACAGAGGTGGTACAGCGTTACCAATTTGTTGTTGTATGTGCATGAGAGGACCTTCGAAAATGAATGTATCAGGGAAACTTTGAAGCCTTGCAGCCTCTCGCACCGAGATGCCTCTGTTTTCGTAAGGATGAATGAGCATACTCTTTCTGTAATTAGAGATTACTACTGAGGGCTGGTCAGCTCTCAGACGTTTGTAGATTCCACTATGACATCGTCCTTTATCTGCATAGTTTTGCATAAGGTGGTCAGGAATAGCTCGCCAATTCTGGCCTTGACCGATATATTTGTATCGTTCGATTACCAAGTCGTTGTTTCTGGAAACATAGTTCTGCCTTGCCATGTCTGAACCTTTGCGCATTAATTGAGCATAGGGGCTTGCTTCTTCCAATGTTTTGGTATACGGTGCTTCATCCAACATTTCGCCATTCTGCAAAGAAGGCAAGTCGCCAATTGCTTCTTCAACTGTTATCTTAGTTGAATGTTTCTTTGGAAACTTGAAATCTATACCAAGTCTGTTACCTACCATGAAGAAACGATTTCTGTTTTGAGGAACGCCATAATCGGAGGCCCACAGGATGGAAGATGAGATGTTTTTATAGCCTTCAATTGCCCTAAAACAGTCTTCTATCATCTTTTGAGTCTTTCCTTCATTTATGTTCGTTAAGCCCCAAACATTCTCCAGAACAAACCAGGCAGGTCTAATTTTCCGAACAAAACGAACAAACTCCAGAAAAAGGAAATTTTTCTCATTCTCCATATTCCTGGTTCTTGTATTTGACATAGAAAACCCCTGACATGGAGGACCTCCCATAATTACAAATACAGGTTTATCCTCATTATTTAGAGCTTCAGGATATAACTCTTGGATATCTCCTTGAAGAACATTTGCGCCTTTATGATTACGTAGAAATGTTTGAGCAGCACTTTTGTTTATTTCAATCGCTGTACTTATCTTTATACCAGCCATCTCTGCTCCAAGACTCAATCCTCCAGCCCCAGAAAATATGTCTATTCCATATTGCATATTTCTCAAAACTTGTACGACTTGCGTTTCTTCGAAGGCCTACGAAAAAGCCCCCTTTTCGTTTTTGAAAAGAGGGCGCGGTAGAGGGAGTGTGAAGCAAGGCTTAGGACGGCCTACGTCAGACAACAACCATTCTGTCCACGCCCTCCGTTTGAAGAGCGTAAACATCCAATTGTCTTGTCTGAACTGACGTATATTCAGGGTCCTAATTCTGCTTCATCAGTCAAAGCAAGGATGCATAAAACGCAGTAATTCTAATTGTTTATTTGTTATTAATACTTGTCGTTTTATGAGCATACAGACTATATCTTCAGGATTGTTTACAGGTAGATTCAAAGAGACCTCAGGATACAAAAGAAGCGCGAGTCATGGCTCTTCTCTCGTATCGTGAGGTCCTAGGAATACCTGTAATATGTAGATATAAGTCATGCCCGCGCCAAAAGCACGGGCATCGGCCGACTTATTCATCATATTACATCGTTGAAATTTCCTAGGTTTCACGATACTCTGAATAAATAGCTGATGCTATTAATTTCCAACTAAAATCGCACCGCCACCCTGCACTCAGGGAACTTTCGACCGTAGGTCGGGCACCGTATACGATGCTTCGGCGATACTTATGTGCAAAGGTACAAATAAAAGGTAATAACTCAAAATAAAAATCGAAATATATTTTGCCTCACCAGAAAAGTCACCAAAAGTATGCCGTTTAGTAATGCTAAGTATGTCACTTAGCACTCGTAAGTATGGTTCTTTTTGATAAGTAGCTTAAGTTACCAATAAGCAGGTGGCAGCAAAAACAGAAAAGTCATCGTTCTTATAAAATACAAGAAAAAGTTTTACACTCCATAACAGCCTTCATTTTTTTCTCTGCCACTGGAACTATTGTTTTTCCCTTATAAGGTGAATTCGTGATTTGACTCGAGTAAAATCGTGAATTTAATCGAGTCAAATCACGAAATAACTCAAGTCAATTCATCGCATTAATTAGCACGCGAAAAAAAATGTTTAATTTTAAGAAGAATTTGGCTGTTTTTGAATGGCAAAAATATTTACATTCTATCTTCTAACAGAAAGTATAATCACATGAACAGGTTCTTTATGCGCCATTCAGAAAAAATAGCGGACGCAAATCAGATTGCGCCCGCCTGTTTTTAACAACGTTTATAAACTATCCTCTTGCTCCTTGACCCTTGCCCCTATAGCCAAAGGCAAGTTTCGCTTGCGAGAGTTGAACTATCAGATTAATAACCGGGGTTCTGGGCGATGCCAAGATCCTCGCCGCTAAGACCTGTGGGGATAGGCTGACGGTAGTGGCGACCACGCACGTTGTTGTACTTAGCACGCAGGTGGTTGTGCACCTTTGTGAAGTAAGCCTCCTGGTCGGCAGTATAAGTGTTGCCCAGTGATGTCTTCCAGTCATCGGCAAAGTGCTTGTAGTTCTTCACCTGCTTCACGCTTGAGATAAGATCCTTCCAACGGTAGCTGTTCAGCACTGAGAACTGCTCGTAAGTGAACTCGTAGTCCCACTCACGCTTGATCTGATCGAAGGTGGGAGCGCTGACTTCGGCGATGCCGGCACGGCGACGCAACTGGTTGAAGGGCTCGGCAGCCTCGCTGTTGCGACCCAGCTGTACAAGAGCCTCAGCCTTGATAAGCAGCACCTCGGCATAGCGAATCTCGATACGGTCAACAGAGTTCTTGGTAATCTCAAGGTTCTCACTATTCTCGTAGCTCTGGTCTACGCCCTTACCATTGATGGGGGTATAGATGGGTGAGTAATAATGATAGGTCTTGCCGTCCTCAGGGTTCTTGATCTCTACGAAATAGGTCTCTGACAGACGCTTGTCATTGGGCTGTTCAGCCTTCCAGTCGTCGTAGAGGTTATCATCGGCTACCTCGGTATGGTTCTGGGTGTAGCCATTGCCATTCTCTCCATTCTGGAAGGGGAAGGTCCAAGAGCAGTGGGTCTGGTGGTTACCCTGAGCATCCACCTTATCACCATCGTGAGCAATCGTGAACAGGTGCTCGTTGGTGCCACGCTTGTTACTCTCGTATTCACGTCCCCACAGCTTGTTGTAATCGGGGTCGAGCTTCAACAGACCGCTGGCAATAACCTTGTTAGCATATTCCACAGCCTTCTCCAAACGACTGTCGGTCTTGGTGAACTGCGGGTCAGTCTGGCCATTGGCAATAGCCTGTACCTCAGCAGCCGAGAGGGGGTTGTCACCCCATACAAGATAGGCACGAGCCAGCAGTGCCTGGGCTGCCTGCTTTGAGGGTACGCGGGGATCGCCATCATAGTTTTTCAGCAGCGACTCAGCATCGGTGAGGTCTGCTACAATCTGATTGAACACCTCGTCGATGCTCTTACGCTCGGTGGTGCTACCACCCTTCTCCGTAAACACAGGTACCTCACCCCACAACTGGGTCAACTTCAAATAAGCCAGGGCACGCAGGAATTTTGCCTTACCCACAGCGGCGTTATAGCCATTCTGAGAAACCTTTCCGCCCTTCAGCGAGTTCTCTATAGTGGTAATGGCCTCGTTGTCCTGAGCAATACCAAGCAGCAGATGGTTGAATATCTTGACCTGATACCAGGTAGTGGGTTCCTGTTCGAAACGACTATTCACAGGACCAGCCTCACTCTCTTCACCCTCGAAAGAAATCAGTTTGTTACTGTTCAGCTCGATGATAAACGAGAAAGAGGAGCTAAGGGGCTGCCAGTGACTATAGACACCATTGACAAGTGATATGGCGCTGGCATCATCGGCCACGACATTCTCATCGGTCACCTGATTACTGTTACCACTGTTGTCGTCATCACTGCTTGAGCATGATACAAAACCGAGCGAAAGGGTTGTTGCCAGTGCGGCACTTAATAGAATTCTTGCTTTTCTCATACTGAAATCTCCTTTTTACCTTTAATTAATACTATATTATTTTCTGATATTTCACAGTGTGAACTTTCCACGCTGCAAAGGTACGGCGGTTTTGGTACTCCCACAATCACCCTTTCGTGGCATTTCATATACCAAACGTTTGGCATCTTGAAAAATATTCGTATCTTTGCACACAAATTAGACATGATGGAATCAATCAAATACCTTATAATATTAGTATGTACAGCAGTTACAATTACCGCCTGTACAGAAAACAGACAAAGCAATGAGAATGAGGCATTGAGCATCGAACTGCAGGACTTGGCATTCAACGATATGGACAAAGCCTTGGAGGGGGTGGATAGTGCGGAGCAGGCAGGGGTGTTTACGGCGATACGGGCCAACACTATCAAGGCCATCATCTATGAGAATGCAAACCGCAGACGGATGGCGGCTTACTACGCAGAGAAAGCTATCGCGGCGGAGGCTGAGCATGCCGTTGTCACGTCTGCCGACAGCAGCGACTATTGCGCAACTCGCTGGATTCTTGCCGACAATGCCTACGACAGTGGCGAATACGGTAAATCCCTCGCCCTGGCTAAGGAAATCCTTGCTTTTGTGGGTGACGGAACATCCGCTTGGGGCATAACCATGAAATGCAGGGCTTTGTCGCAGATAGCCGAGTGTGAAAGCGAACTGAACCATGTGGATGAGGCCGAACGGCTGTTCCTGCAATGCGCCGAGATCCTGATGGAGAGCACGCTGCATGCCACCAATTATGGAGATATTGACCCGCTTATCTACGCGCTACTATCGCTCAACGACCTGTATATTGACAACAAGATGGCAGACAAGGCATTGCCGCTGATGGCGAAAATGGATACGGCGATGAACCGTCTGACGCAGTGTCCCGACAATGCCGACTGGGTGGTGCAGATGCGCCGCAACAACGTGACCATCAGCAAGGCGATGGTCTATGCAGCATGTGGTCAGCATGAACAGGCCGAGGCTCTTTTCCGCGAACATCAGCAGTCCCCAAATCTGGATGCTGCCGACAAGACGGCTGAAGGCGTCTACCTGACCATGATGGGCCGTTACGACGAGGCGCTCCGTCTGTTTGACGAGGCCGACTCCATCGTGCGCTCAAATGGCGACTTTGTCACCAATAACTACGTCAAGACGCTGCTCAAATACAAATACGATGCTTTGCAAAAGGCCAAGCGCACAGCAGAGGCGCTGACGTTGGGCGATTATATGCGGCAGCTGACAGACTCCGTGCGTTTGCAGGAGCGGCAGGCCGACGTGGAGCAGCTGCAAGAAATCAAACAGCAGGAAGAGGAGATTATCCGTAAGCACCAGTCGCTGACAACACACCGCATCGTCCTCATCGCCACCGTCATGCTGCTGTTGATGGCAGTCTACATCATTTGGCGTATCCACCGCTACAACCGCCAGTTAGCAGAGAAAAACCGCAGCCTCTACGAGCAGATACAGCAACGCGAACAGGCCGAGGCCGAAGAGCAGCGCCAGTTGCAGGCTCAGCCAGAAGAAATACTAACACAGAATCAGCAGCTCTACCGTCGCTTGTGCGAACTGATGAAACAGTCGGAAGTCTATACCGATGCCGATACGAACCATGAGACGCTGGCCCGCCTCCTTGGCACCAACTATCAGTATGTGTACGCAGCCTTGCATGAGTGTGCCAACACCACGCCCGCCGACTTCCTCAACCTCCACCGCATTCGCCACGCCGCCAAACTGCTTTCTACGACTGACGACCCCGTGGGACTCATCATCGAAATGAGCGGCATCACCAACCGTAGTACCTTCAACCGTCTCTTCCGCGAGCACTACTCCATGTCGCCGTCGGAGTATAGAAAAGCGGCAAAACAGCTGTAAATAGTAGTTTTTCAAGAATTGGCACATAGTTTTCAAGCAATGGGAAATGCTTTCGGGCGTTTCCCATTACTTTTGCCAACAAATTAGCGAGCCTGCTCACGCTCGGCCATACAGAACAAGTTCTTATGGCTCTCGCTTAATCGCAGCCTTGTGCCTAGAAACAACAGATTATTAACTCTATAAACAAAAACTATTATGAAAGATTCGATTAAGAGAAAGCAGAACAAATCAGTTTGTTCTGCCGAGCGTAAGAATTTTCGCCTGAAAGGCAAAAGATTATTACTTCTTGCAGTATTCAGTCTGATGGTCGGCATCTGTTCGGCCTATGACTTCACTGCTGTGTCGCCCAGTGGCCACACGCTGTACTACAACATTGACGGCAGTAATGTCAAGGTTGTTTCCGAGCTTGCACCGGCTTTGGGCAGCGATGTCTACGAAACGCTCCCGACAGGTGACCTGGTGATTCCCGAAAGTGTGACGCACGACGGTGTGACCTACACAGTGACAACGATCGGTAATTGTGCTTTCTTGAATTGTTATGGGCTGACGAATATGACTATTCCTGCCACGGTGACCACCATTGAGTCGGGTGCCTTAGCCGGATGTTCAGGCATCAAAAACCTGGTGGTTCCCGCCACAGTCACCACCATCGAAGACAACGCTTTCCGTTATGTACGTCATGTTGAGTATCATGGCCCAGCTCCAGATATCTACTACTACTGGAATGCGCTTTCGTTGAACGGTGTTGTGGATGGCAACTTTGCCTATCCCGATGAGTCCAAGACCCAATTGGATGCCTGTCTGGACGCCGATGCCGACGGTACAGTGACGATCCCTGCATCTGTGCAGGTGATATCAAGATATGCGTTCGTGGATCTTCATAACTTGACTTCGATAGATATTCCTAATACGGTAGATTCCATTGGAGTAGGCGCATTCGAGTATTGTGAGAATCTGGTCTCCGCCACTCTCCCTAAGGGCCTCAGAACGATTAATGCTTACCTCTTTACGGGTTGTAAAAGTCTGAAATCCATTGTCGTACCTGACTCTGTTAAGAGTATCTTGATATTGGCCTTTGCAAACTGCTCCGCGCTCTCTGAGGTGACCTTTGGATACTCGACAGAAAAGATTGTTGCGATGTCTTTCCAAAATTGCACCAACCTGAAGAAAATAAACTCACTAGCACCTGTAGCACCGGTATTACTCAATGGCGATCCGTTCGGAAAAGTGGCGAAGGATGAGGTCGTCGTCAACGTTCCTGGCGGCTGCATGGACTCATACAGGGAGAAATGGACCTGTTTCAACAATATCAAGGAAGTGTGGAATCCCAATTATAATGTGTTCACCTATACACATGAGGGAGAAACGCTATACTACAGACTGAGAACCGACACTCTTACCTACCAGACGCATGCTCTTTGTGGCTATCCTGTCTTTTTCCCTAAGGCTATAGAAAACGTGTGGGATGGCTACGAAAAGCCTGTGGGCGCTGTGAAGATAGCCAGCACCGTAGAGTACAACGGAAAGAGCTATCCCGTACTTGAGGTAGGTCGTTGCACGTTTGCTTACTGCGACGAAATAACCAGCGTCAGCGTGCCCGAAGGCGTGGTCAGTATGGGCCAGGCTGCTTTCTATGAATGTCCTCGCCTCCAGTCTGTCGAGTTGCCCCAAACAATCAAAGAGATAGATACACATCTCTTCCAAGGTGATTCTGCATTGGTTTCAGTCAACATCCCAAAGAGCATCACCAGAATTCCCTACCGCATGTTCTTTAATTGCGTCAGCCTTCAGTCAGTCACCATTCCTGATGGGTTAACAGCCATTGACAACCAGGCCTTTTGCTATTGCGCCAGCCTCCCGTCAATCACCATCCCTGAGGGCGTAACCTCCATCGGTGAATGGGCCTTCTATGACTGCAAGGCACTTAGCAACATCACCTTCGCTTGCACCACGCCTCCTACCGCTGGAGAAAACACCTTTAATAGCTACGATGCCACAATCTATGTGCCAGAAGGTACGGCTGACCTATATCGTCAGCATGAGATATGGGGCAAGTTCGCCAACATCGTTGAGGGCATCCCTGGTTCCTTTGCCTACGATGCCCAGATTGACGGCATCTACTACAAGTTCTCAGGCGACGAGGCAACCGTGACCTATCAACAACACCAACAGGCATACCAAGATGAAACACTGATTGAGAAGTATATCTCAGATTACACCGGCGATATAGTGATTCCTAAGACTGTGGAACACGATAGCAGGACTTACCGCGTGACAGCCATCGGCGACCATGCTTTCAGGGGATGCAGCGCCGTGACTTCCATTACTATTCCAGAGAGCGTGACCAGCATTGGCGGTTATGCCTTCAGACAGACCAGCCTGACCTCAATCACCATTCCTGAAAGTGTGAACAGCATCGGTGAATGTGCTTTCTATGGCTGTGAGAGCCTGAGTTCGGTGAATATTCCAGAGGGTGTGACGACGCTTTCAAAGGCCTTATTCTACAATTGCTATAGCCTGCCCTCTGTAGTTGTCCCCGAAAGTGTGGACAGCATCGGTCCCTGGGCTTTCTCTGACTGTAGGAATTTGACTTCCGTAAACATCCCCAAGGGCGTGGAATATCTGGATTATGCAACCTTCCATGGCTGTAGCAGCCTGCCGTCTATCACTATTCCCGAGGGCGTGAAGAGCATCGGAGAATTTGCTTTCAATGAATGCACTAACCTGACCTCTATTGTCATCCCCAAAGGAGTAACCAGCATTGGCAAAGCCGCCTTCCAATGTTGCACCAATCTGGCCACCGTAGTTTTCCCGGAGAGTCTTGTCAACATAGATGATATGGCATTCAATCATTGCGAAAGCCTTACCTCTGTCGTCATCCCTGAAGGAGTGACCAGAATAGGCAATAGTGCCTTCCAGGTATGCACCAGTATAACATCCATCACCATACCCGAGAGAGTCACCCAATTAGGCTCTACGGTTTTTGATGCGTGCTCTGGCCTTGAATCCATTATAGTGGAAGAGGGAAACAAGGTATATGATTCGCGAGGCAACTGCAATGCCATTATAGAGACTGCAACAAACACGTTGCTCTCAGGCTGTCAGAACACCGTAATCCCTGAGGACGTGACAATCATCAATTATGGCGCATTCTTTAAATGTTCCCCCCTAACCTCCATTGTTATTCCCGAAGGCGTTACCACCATGTATGACGGTGCTTTCCAGGAGACGGGCCTCACATCAGTATCCATCCCCAGCACCATGAAGTATATCGACATCTGTGTATTCCAAGACTGCAACAACCTGACCGATGTCTATTGTCACGCAGAAAACATTCCAGAAACAAAGGAAACAACGTTTATGAACGTGCCCCTAACTGCCGCTACGCTCTATGTGCCGGAAAGTGCCCTCGACAAGTACAAGACGACAGCCCCCTGGAGCCAGTTCGGAAACATCGTGTCGTTGGAGACACCAATCAAAGACGTCCTCAACGATGAGCCGTCAGTCAGCAGGCTGCGCTACTACAACCTTCAGGGTCGCTTCAGTGGCCAACCTGCACAGCGTGGCATGTATATATATAATGGAAAGAAGATTATTGTCAAATAAACCAACATTAAATAATATGAAAAAGATTTTTATGGCACTCACAGCCGTCCTTTGCAGTGCAATGACAGCAGCAGTGCTGACTGCATGTAGTGACGACAACAATCTCGTCTTCTCGTCAGCGGATGTAAACAAGGGAATCGTCATCAACCTTGGCTCTAATGTCATCAAGCCTTATTTACAGTTTGGCGCGTCGCTTGCTGATGTAGAGGCGTACATGCAGGAGAATTATGCCGACTGGACATACACGAAAGATGACCAACGGGAAGGACCGACCTTTACTACACAATATAGAAAAGAAAACAATGTCATGGTATTCTTTTTCTATAACACCACGGTCGGCAGTCTTCGCTCGGCTGAGTATGGTTTCGAGAATTTAGAAATATCGTTTTCTGCTATAAAGGCCGAATTGGAACGTAACGGATTCATATACCAGGGCAAGTTGAATTTCGAGTTTCCTGGTGCCGCCGATGTTTATCAAATGTTCCTCTCTGCCGACAATTCTATTGAAGTGCAGTTCGCCCGTTGGGAGGAGGATAATAAGTGGGGAATCGGTTTCCAGCCTTTGGATGAGGACGACATGAATTACCTCGAACCTGTTAATTGAGGATGGAATAACAGCGGTTTTTCAAGAATTGACACGTAGTTTTCAAGTAGTGGGAAATGCTTTCAGACGTTTCCCACTACTTTTGCCAATAAATTAGCGAGCCTGCTTACAATCAGCCATTGATACGAGGGCTTGCACAACACCTCCTACCCTGTACGGCGAAGTCTTCACGGCTTATGATGCCACTCTCTATGTTCCCGCCGGCACAGCCGATACCTATCGTCAACACGACGTATGGGGTCGCTTTGCCAATATCGTTGAGGGTGATCCAACCAGCATTGACGCTCCTAACCTCAACGACTTGAAGATATATGCTCGCAACGGCCGCATCGTAGTGGAGGGTGCAGATGGCGAGAACGTGCAGATATACAATATGAATGGACAACAAATACCCACAACACAAGACCTACTACCTAATGGAATTTATCTGGTCAAAGTAGCCAACCGCCCAGCACAGAAAGTATCAGTCCGCTAATAAAAGAAGCAAGAACTGATTTTTACAGCGTGACATTCACACCGAAAGTGAAGGTGCGTGAGGCGGGATAGACGCCAGAATCGGTACCGCTACTGACCTCTGGATCATAACCTTTATACGGGGTGATGGTGAAGAGGTTGGTGGCGGTTGCGTATAGGCGGATGCTGTTAACTGAGAGGTGAGAACTGAGAACTGAGAGTTGCGATTTCCCGATGGTATAGCCAAGGGTGAGGTTGCGCAACTTCAGGTAACTGGCACTTTGCACGTAACGACTGTCGATATAGCCGATGGGACGGGCATTCGAGGCCAGAGGCAGACTGTTGCCGCCACGCTCAGCCGTCCACGAGTCCTTGACCGTAGAAAGCACGTTGTATGAGTCGTTGGTCAGTTCCAAACGGCGGCCCAATGCATTGTACACCTCATTACCATAGCTACCGGCAAACGATGCAGAGAAATCGAAATCCTTCCAACTGAAACGGGTTGAGAAGCCATAGACGATATCGGGCTGTATGCTGCCCAGTATCTGGCGGTCATTGCCGTCGATACGACCATTCTGATCTGTATCCACGTATTTCAAGTCACCAGGTTTGGGTGTCAATCCGTTGACTGTGGGAAGTTTGCTCACATCCTCATCCTGCTGTACGATACCATTGAAACGCAAGCCATAGAATGAACCAAGAGCTTCGCCCTTACGAAGTATCTGTTGGTTGTCAGAACCTTGAATCACATTATTCGTCGTGCCCATGTCAGTAATCTCATTACTGTTGTAAGCCAAATTGGCCGAAGCCGTCCAACTCAAGTCCTTACGTTGGATAAGCGTACCACTGACAGCCAGTTCCACACCTTTGTTTACCACGTTGCCAACATTCTGCAACTGTGTGGTAACGCCGGCAGCAAAGCCCATCGGGACAACCAGGAGCAGGTCGCTGGTCTTTTTGTAATAGGCGTCGAAGACAACGTTCAAACGATCTTTCCAAAGACCAAAATCAATGCCGAAGTTATAGCTGGCGGTGGTCTCCCACTTCAATTTGTCATTAGCCGTATTCTGCTTCGAGTAACTACTGCTGCCACCATAGGAACCTGTGGAATAACTGGTAGTGAAGGCATAGTCGCTTATCTCCTGATTGCCCACCAGTCCACCTGAGAGACGCAGTTTCAGATAAGAAATAGGTGATTGGTGAGAAGTGAGAGATGCGAGAAACGGCTCCTGATCGACATTCCACGAAAGACCAAGCGATGGGAAGTAACCCCAGCGGTGGTTAGCCGCAAAACGACTGCTATTGTCTGCTCGGAAGGTAGCGGTGGCATTATAGCGGTCGAGCAGCGTATAGTTCACGCGGGCAATAATACTGTTGAGTGTAGCCTCGCTGATACCAGTCTTCGGCGTGTAGATCTCTGCACCATCACCCAGGTTATACTGTTTCAGGGTCTCATTCGTGAAATGGTTGGTACGGATAGCATTATAGGTCGATGTCTGCGTCTGTCGGGTATATCCGCCCAACAGCTCGACATAATGCTGGTTAAAATGATGGTTATAGGTAGCTGTGTACTCCTGTTGCCATACATCTGTCTGACGATTACCCGTTCCGCCAATACCCTGTGTGGCCAGTCCCAATGAGGTATAAGCACCTGAGAAATAATTCTGGGTGAGTTTCTCACTGTTCAGGCCCACAGAGGCTTTCAGCGTCAGGTCACCAATCTGGTAAGTGGCCCAGATGTTACTCAAAAGGTAGTTATTGATATTCTCAGCCACGCTCTCTTTGAGGTCATACACTGGATTGGCAGCGTGGTCGCCAATAGCAAAGTAAGCATATTCATAGTTGTTCTTGAAATTATACGAGCCATCAGCATTATAGACAGAGATGACTGGGGGCATCAGCAAGGCATAGACAAAGCTATTGGTGATACCGGCAGAGAAAGGTGAGGAATTAAACACCTTTTCCTCAGCAGTGGTCAGTCCATTCTGCTTCGAACGGCCATAAGTGGCATTGACGCCAAAACGAAGTCCCTCCTGCAGTTCCCACTCCACATTGGTATGGAAGTTATAACGCTCAAAACCAGAGTTTAGAATGATACCATCCTGATCGGTATAGTTGGCCGAGAATGCGTACCGGTTTTTCTCGGTACCTCCGTTAATACTCAGCTCGTGACTCTGCTGGACAGCTGTACGCAGCACGGCATCCTGCCAGTCGGTACCTTTGCCTAGGGCCACAATCTCGGCATCGGTGTAGCCGCCCTTATTACTGAAGTAGTCCTTCTGGTATTGTGCCCATTCGCTGGCATTGAGCAAATCAAGTTTCTTGGTAACACTACTTACGCCCAGGGCGTAATTGTAAGAGATATGAGCCCTGCCCTCACCCAGCTTACCTTTCTTCGTCGTGATGAGAATCACACCGTTGGCACCACGAGAACCATAGATAGCCGTGGCCGACACATCCTTCAGTACCTCGACACTCTCAATATCATTGGGATTAATTGTGGCCAGTGGATTCAGACTACCCTCGATGGCACCGATACCAGTGGTATTATTAGCCGCATCCTTAAAATAGATAAAACCATCAACCACATAAAGGGGTTCATTGGAAGCATTCACAGAGTTGCCGCCACGAATACGGATATGACTGTCGGCACCTGGCTGTCCGCTGCTTGCAGTAACAGCCAAGCCAGCTACCTGTCCGCCTAACGCAACATCGAGCGTGGGTGCTGTGACTTTCTCAAAGATATCGGCCTTGATGGTGGTCACGCTACCCGTCAGCTGGTTACGCTTCTGCGTGCCATAGCCTACCACGACCACCTCATCCAACTTATTCGAGTCGTCAATGAGCGCAATATCCACAGGCTCGTCAAAGTCGTATACATCCACATCCAACGGACGATAGCCCACATATTCCACCCTCAGGGTCAACGGAGCTTCCTTCTTGGTTTGCAGACGGAAATGTCCGTCTATATCCGACAGAACGCCCTGTCCCTTCTCATTCTTCACAATCACCGAGGCACCAATCAGTGCCTCACCATTACGTGCATCCTTGATACTTCCAGTTATCAGACCTTGTGCACCAGCCAGTAATGGACTGACTGCGACAAGCAGTGTGATGAACAATCTCCTTACCATATCCTTACCTTATTAAAAGTCCCCTAAGTTAGGGGATTAGGGGTCTGAACAGACGGAATCAGACCAATACAAATTCTTTTATAGGATGTCTGCGCCTGTTCAGACCCCCACCCCCCTAACTTAGGGGGCTAATGACGGATGCAAAGGTACGGCGATTCTCCCTCTGTGACAATCCCACATTCGCGGCATTCGCATACCACACACTTGGTATTTCGCTGGAAAAAGGCTATTTTTGACGCATCACATCGCCGATAACACCTTCGGTTTGTACCATTCCAGGCGAGGCAATCAGGCCAATATGGCGCATGGTTTCCTCTGCCGACGACCCATTGATACCGTGCTGTCGCTCAATAGCAATACCACATCAAAAAACGACAGTCCAATAACTGTCGTTACAAAGAATGCAAAGGGTAGAACCGATGCACCTGGCGAAATACCGGCAAAAGAATGCTGTTCGGTTGTCTTCATCTATTTTCGGATGCCTTCGAAATGAATTGTACCAACCATCGAACCTGCATGCTTGAATGTGTAGTCAAGTACCAGTCGATTGTCTTTGTATTCGCCGGCAAGGTCGCCTGCTACCGTATAAACGCCATTCATACTGCCATAGTCTTTTACAGAGAAGGTGATTATGTTATCAGACAAAGTTGCTGGGATATTATAAATGATAGCTCCCGGATAGGCACCTTTTCCCACAAAAAACGTCGGTTGTCTCAGTGTCACCGTACCATCTTCATTTACCTTGATAGTAGCAGTCTCTGTGCCTTGCGGTGTTACGTCCTGACTATGCTCCTCACCTTTCTCATTAATGGAGACCAATGTACCTGTTGCCTCGCCTACAAAGTCGCCGGCAAGGGCTTTAACTGTTAAGGGCGCACTTTCTTCGTCATTGCTGCAAGCAGTCAGTGCTACAGCCATTACCATCATCCAGATCAATCCTTTTACTGTTTTCATAATTCTTTATTTTTTTTGAAACCAACATGTTATTTAATACGACTGCAAAGGTAGGGCACATCCTGCATTCCCACAATCCCCCGTTCGCGGCATTCGCGTACCACGAGTGTGGTATTTCGATATTTTTTGTCGTTTTTCAGGCTAGTTTTTTGTACCTTTGCACCCAAAATCTGAACGATGGCAATAGATAGTGCAATATTTCGTAGAAGTGAGTTACTACTCGGCAATGAGGCAATGGAACGCATCGCCCGGAAGCGTGTGATTATCTTTGGCGTGGGCGGTGTAGGCTCATGGTGTGCGGAGAGTCTGGTGCGTAGTGGCATCAGGCAGTTGACTATTGTTGACTCAGACCGCGTATGCATCACCAATATCAACCGCCAGCTGATGGCAACCACCAAGACCGTTGGACAGGTGAAGGTGGAGGCCTTGAAGGAACGCCTGCTCAGCATCAATCCGAAGGCAGAGATCACCGCACTACAGAAAATCTTCACCGAGGAGACGGCTCCCGAATTTCATCTGGACGACTACGACTACATCATCGACGCCATCGACTCACTGAAGGACAAGGCCGCCCTTATCCTACTAGCCTGCAGGACCAAAGCCAAACTGTTCTCATCGATGGGTGCCGCCCTAAAGCTCGACCCCACCCGCATCAAGGTCACCGAGTTCTGGAAGGTGCAGGGCGACCCCCTGGCACGTGCCATCCGCAAGAAATTCAAGGCTCTGAGTAAGCGAGCGGAGAGCGATGCTCGCATCGGCTCTTCCGAGCATGAAGAGGCTCGACCGAAGGTCAAGCACCATGGACATTACCCGGAAAAGAAATTCCAGGTAGTCTATAGCGACGAACTGCTTGAGAACCGTGGCTGTCCGCCTGATAATGAGGAGGTGCCCTCTACTTTCAACAAGCCCCAGACCAACGGTTCCCTTTCCCACATCACCGCCATCTTTGGTTTCACCCTGGCAGGCCTCGTTGTGCAGGACGCCACAATGCAACCTACTTGATTGTGAGCCATACGGCCTCCCCACGATCCTTGGCTTCCACTGTTTTCTGTTTGAGTTCATAGAGCCACTTGCGCGATTCCAGCAGGCGGCCCACCATCTGATTGCGCCCCACGAGGATGCAGCCTGCGGTGTCGGCAGCACTATTGCCCATGTGGATGCGGATACCCTTGAACAGCCTCAGCATCGTCCACCTCGTCAGGACTGATGCCCGTTTCCAGAGCCTTGACAATCTTATCTATCAGCCGCGACCCCTTCGTAGGCTCCTTGCAGGCCGAGTGGATAATTCCGCGCATCTCCTGTTCCGACAATCCGTATCGAGGCATCACCTCCAGCAGCCACTCCTCGTTATCATCGCAGATAGCTCGCAGATTGGCAGCCAACTGATGCAGACGCTTATTACGCTCACCCTCACTGGGTTCGCCGCCAGTTCTGCGCCAGAACTCACCAATAATAGAAGTATAGGAGATGCCTTTGAAGTCGCTAGGGAAGGGCGTAGATAGTTTCTGCCCCTGAGTCTGACCACTCCCCTCTCTAAGCAGAGAGGGGCTGGGGGTGAGTCTGCTGGGGGTGAGTCTTATTTCAAAGATAGCATCATCCAGAAATAGGAGATCCTCGGCGCTCCCCGTTGTCGTGAAAAACACCCTCGTGATGTCCTTGGCACCATCGTCGTATTTTACCTCCAGCAGCTCACTCGCCCACTTCAGGTTCTCCTGCTGCGAGAGCTCCGGACGGCGACGGAACACCAGGTGATAGCCACCGCCGCGGGCACTCTCCTCCAGCATCAGCAGACCCAGTTCCTCCTTCTTCTGCAAGATGCGCTCACGCACCGCGGGCATCTCCTCTTTGGTCTGATGGTCTATATCCATGCCCACCGTGGTGCTCATCGTCTTCGAGCCCTTCAGCGAGCCGTCCTCATTGGGCAGGCACGAGTAGTTCATCTGCACCAGCTTCGATTTCAGACCTTCCTCGCCAGCCCGGATACGCTCCACCAGCCGCCGCTGCTCGCCGCCATTCCTCAGACTCAAATACTCCTCTCTCGTGAGGATGGGGCGCATCCTCTTCGCCCCATCCTTATAATAAATCATGTGTACGCTCATCGTGTTTCTTGTCTAATTAGTAATTCGGGTATCCCAGTTTAGAATTAAGGTAGTGCAGTCCCTGCATCGTCCACGTCATATAGGTTCGTATTTTCTTCTCGCCCTTCAATGAATAGGAGACGTGGGTGCGCAGGCGCACGAAGTCGCGGTCGGCAAGGTCGTCAGAGATGTTCCAACGCCCGCCGCGTCGATACTGGATGCCCATGTCGCGAAGCACGGCATTGAACTCAAAGACCGTCATGTTAAAGGTCTTCGCCACCTGCGTCGCCGTCAGCGTGTCCTCGGCATCCTCGTTGAGCAGGGCCAGCGCAGGGAGCTGCTGTGGCAACTCGTAGCGGCCTGTCTTGCGAATAGAGGGGAGTACCTCTGAGGTCACCCACCGCTTGAAGGCCTTCGCCTGTGGAAGTTTCGATGAAAGAATCAGGGAGTAGAGACCAGATTCGTTGATAAAGATAACTTTCTGATTTCCACCGGGGGTGGACAAAACGGCTCCCCCTTTGTCCTCATCGTCTACGTGAATGCGGATGGCTTTATTAGAGTCGCTGTACCCCAGCGCCTGAGCCACATCTTTGCCCACGAACATAATTTCATTATTAACTTGGCAAGTGCGAACCTCGCCGAAAACTTCGTTTGTAAATATTTGAATTGCTGTTTTCATTGTTTGTTGAAAATTACGAGCTTTGGAAAAGCGAAGATTGTTTGAGCTCATTTCATCCGGATACTTCTCCGCTCGTCTTTCAACTCAAGTTTTTACCTTTTTACCCTTTTACCTTTATCAGGTCTGTCGCTAAGATTTCTTGAAAGACTTGTCCCTGATATTCATGTGTAGAGAATCGGAGGGTGGCGATGACGATGTCACCCTCGTAGAACCTGCACGCCGCCAGATTGCCCAGCATGGCGCACACATATTCATTTTCAAACTTAGAGCCCAGCTCCTTCAGCACAATGTTGCACTTCTGGATAACGCCCGACTCCTGTTTACTTGACTGTACGCTGAAGGCCTCGCCCTGGCGTACCACTTTCAAAATCTTTGTTTCCATAATTAATTTGTTATTATTAATTTGTTAATATGTTATTATGTTACTGTGTCTTTAAAAACCCATTACTCTGTCTTTAAAACCCATTACTGTGTATCAACATGTCAAAGATCGCCTTGTCGTTGTTCGACGATGCAAAAGTACACACAAAAAATGGGTGCCTAAAGAAGCTTTAGACACCCATAGAGGTATTTATAGAACTATAAAACTATTCCTATAACTCTAATTCCTTTCGCAGTTGATTCAGTAGTCTGATGATGCGTTCAGAAGCACCTTGCATTTCCCAGCGACTGACGTGAGTTTTAAAGAGGGAATTGTGGCAGAAGGCATTGGCAATTGTACCAGACGTACATTGATAGTCGCGTTTCCTTGAGTAAGGCAGTTTCTCTACCATCCGCTCAAAGCCGCTTTGCGTCAAGTCTTTATTATGGAAGTCGTCACGACATATACAGTACACCACCGCATACGCACTGTTACCCCAGAAGTACTCCTGACAGTTCTCAATGGCTCGCGCCAGCGTCGCTACATCGGGCTGCTCATCATCCTGAGGCGCGTCTGGCGTCTGTGGCTCCGGCACGTGCTGGTTGACCGTCGCCCCCGGCATGGCAAACACGCAGCCGCGGATATTGCCGTTGAATACCTGACAATTTGAGCCTGGCTCAAAATTGTTCACAACATTTTTCTGATTGTCTTTTTCCATTTTTTCTTGTTCTTTTTGATATCGTTACGTTTCTTGTTATTCTTATTCCTGTCGATCTGGACTTTGCCAAACTTACCGCTCACCCGGTCGTTGAACACCTGCGAACTGCTGCCCGCCTCGAAGTGGTTGTGAATCTCCATGGGCTTCGCGCGCACCTCCGTCTCCAGGTGCTGTCGCTCCGTCTCCAGGTGCTGGTTTCTCGCCTCCAGCAGTTGCCGTTGCAGGTCGTCTATCTCCTGTTGGTGCTGACGGCGCAGGTCTTCTATCTCCTGATCCCGCTGCTCCAGCTGCTCGTTCAGGTCGTCCACCTCCGCCTGCAGCCGCTCGTTCTCGGCCTGGATATCGCCAATCACCTCCGTGGCCCGTGCCAGTCCGTCCAGCATTTTCATTTGTTCCATCATTCTTTCGCGCTCCCTGTCGAGCGCACGCCTGGCGCCATCGCTCCAATCTCTCAGTTCGTCAAAATTTACTTCCATTCTCTTCTAAGAATTTATAGTCCGTGAATATTACCACTACCGCAATGATATAAATCCAAAAAATCGCATCCATAATCTTAATGTTTTTAGTTCGACATGTTGATTTGTGGATGCAAATATACAACAGAGGGTGTCCCAGAAACCGGGGACACCCTCTTGAGATTTAATATCTATTAAGCATTTCTTTTATGATTTTACACATTTTAAGGCGAAGTTCAGGCGGGTCGACCACTTCCACGCCATGGTCGTATTTCAGCAGTTCGCCAAGGAAATCGGGCGTAGGCCTGATGTCGAGCGTAAAGTCGGTATAGTCATCGGTCGTGTCTGCCACCCGCTGCGAGTGGTGCAAGGGCAGCGTGCGCAGGTAGTTGGCCGTCTTGCCGTAGGCACGCACCACCACGTGCGTCAGCGGCGTTGTCTCGTCGGTCAGCACACCGTAGTATTCGCCGAAGTACTGCTCTGACGAGAAGTCGGCTGGCATCACGAAGGTCTCGTCGGTCATCTCTACCGACAGCATGCGGTCCAGCGAGTAGGTAGCCATGTGGTGCCCCGTAAACACCAGCAGATACCAGCGACGGCCCCACAGCTTCAGCACGTAGGGCTCCACCGTCTTCTCGCTCACCTCACAGCCGAAGCGCTGGTAGCGCATGTGCAGGCGGCGGTTCAGTCTGATGGCCTTGATTATCATCGGCAGGAACTGCTCGCCCTCGGGCACGCTCTCCAGAATGATACGGTCCTTCACCGTCGAGCTGTCGGCCAGCGCCACGTTCACCGTCATCGTCGACAGCAGCCAACTCTCAATCGAATGGTCGGCCAGCTCGCCCGGGTTCGAGAAATAATACTGGTACTTCTCGTCGCACTCCATCATCAGGCCAAACAACTCGAAGATTTTGTCACGATAGCGGTTGAACGACGAGCGATAGAGCGTGTCGCCCATCTTGTCGGCCGTCCATTTCTCCTGCAGCGCCTTCAGCGTGAGGCGCTCGTTCTGCCTGATGGTCGTTATCAGCCACAGGCACTGTCGTATTGTGTTGCTTTGATACATAGTATTTGATTCTAGTTGAGACTAGTCAAAACTAGTCAAAACTAGCAAAAACTAGTTCCAACTAGTCACACCAGTTCAAACTAGTTCAGCTAGTTAGAACTAGTTTCCTTTATCCTCTCCTCTTTTCCCTTTCCTGCCGCAGCAGCACCTCCAGATGGCGCTTCTCATTGAGAAGCTGCTCAATGCGCTGCTCCAGGATAGGCACCTGCTGACGCAGGCTCTTGTTCTCTTCCCTCAGCCGCTGCAGGTCTTCGTCTATGCCCTTTCTGTAGCCCGTGCGGGCCGCATACATACGCTCCTTGATGCCACCCTGAGTGACAAACTGCTTATCAAGGCCACTCAGATAGGTCTTCATCATCTTGTCTGTCATGTGCAACAGGGTCAGCGCCACGTTGCATTGCTCCTCGTCGCCCCACCGTTCAAAATAGGGTTCATAGTCACTCACTCTATTATGCTGCCTGCAAAACTTCAGCAACGTGTCGTAGCGAGGATTACCACTATCCCACACGGTAAGATGACGCGTGCAGAGGTAGTCTTCATAGTCTGCGCGCAGTTCCTTTAGCGACGAGCGTGCCACATTCAGCAGTTTCAGCTGCAGCTCTGTGGATGTCATGCCATCGGCAAATCCCTCTATGATGTTCTGTTTTCCCGAGCGTGCCGCCTGTATCATCTGATCTACAGTGCGGTCAGCCTTAGCAGGCAGGAAGCGCTTGGTAAAATGATATGTCAGCGCATATAGCACCTCTGTCTTCTGATAAAAGAAGAGATCCTGGTATTGCACCTCATTCTGCAACACCTTCGGAATTTCCTTATCCTTGTCCATTTTTACCTTTTTACCTTAATAGAACCAATAATTTACCTGCAAAGGTACAAAAAAAATCCCGCTCTATTTGTGGTAGAACGGGAAAAATATTTATAAAAAATTCATCATGCCGAATCACGGGCAAAGAGCTGATTGATTCGTCAAGAGGATAAAGGGATTAGCTCTAGGACATAATCGACAGGGGGAAAAGACACACGCCTGTCCCTGATGTCCCACAACACATCTGCGGAAGTAATCACCTCGTCCTCCATCTTCTCATATCGGGCAATCCCCCTTATGAACTCCAGCAGCAACGGCACATCCTGCCGTTCTGCCTTGCGAATCGCAACATCACTCTTCATGCTTTACAAATTGTAACCTAAATATTTGCTAGATACTCCTCTTCGGATATCTGGCTGGAGAAGATGGCATCGGCAATGGCCTTCTCCATCACCAGCGATGCCAATACGCCAATGGTATTGACATCCGACTT
>JAEEGG010006214.1_pt1 | contig 28073 bp, 16 predicted proteins | sample 9134161 | NCBI WGS metagenome assembly JAEEGG01 (sample SAMN16246543, study PRJNA631951) | gut metagenome | biome: gut microbiome; feature: rumen; material: CR-attached | host: Bos | place: Iran: Karaj | collected 2018-10 | reverse complement strand
TCCGTAAGTATTTCGACGAACATCCGGAACACTTCGACCCGCGCCAGTACCTCAAGCCGGCTCGCGAAAACATGCAGAAGATGTACGAACACAAGATCGTCGACGTTCTTGGTTCTAACAACAAGCTCTAATGAGACCGCTCGCGCTTCACTAGGGTATTAAATTACTCCGGTAAGCGCTCGCTCTCGCAACCGCCCTCGGTTAGCACCCGAGGGCTTTGTTGCTCACGGATCGCTACTAAGCAAAAGCTTAAAGACCGCTAGGCAATCGCCTGGCGGTTTTTATTATATTACAGCCATGCTCTGTCCTCATTGCCATTCAGAAATTAAAGACAACGCCACGTTCTGCCCGCATTGCGGAAGCGACAAGGAGACCGGCTGGTCCGAGGGCGCGGAATTTACCGACCTCGAAACGCCGGATTACGATGAGATCGTAGAGAATGAATTTGGAGAAAAAAAGAAAAAGGCGAACCCGCTCGCCATAGCGGCGGCAGTAATCGTCGCGCTCGCGTTTATCGCAGCAATGGTCCTACACTAGGCCAGAGTCTTTTCGAGAGATTCCAGGATTTCGGAAGCTTCGCTAAAGTCGTAGTCTTCCAAAAGTTCCTTCAACTTATGGAGCAGAACTTCCTGGTTCGGCTCAAACGCAATATTCTCGATACTATCCAGAATGCGCTTGCACTGGGTCGAAGAGCAGGTATCCACCGCATCCTTTAGCGCCTTAACCGCATCGGCCAACTTCTTGCCAGCTTCAGGGTCCTGAGACTTTTGCACAGGCGTATTCTGTTCCGAAACAATATCCGAAAGCACGATCTGCAAATCGCCAATAAGAGCCCGCAGACGTTCTTCGAATATATTGTAAACAGAGAAATCGCACTGTTTCTGTTCAAGTTCCGCTTCAAGATCAGCAGCAAGTTTCTGCACATTGCTAGAGCCAATAGTCCCGCAAAGGCCCTTGATTGTATGCACAATACGGGTAGCCTCTTCGTAATGGAACTGCTCAATAAGGGCTCGCAAGTTAAAGGATTTGCCGCCATAGTCGCGAACAAAGCCCTGCAATATCTTAAGGAACATATTGCGGTTGTTGTTCACATGGTAAAGTCCCGATTCCGCATCGAAATCCTTGACCTTCTGGAAGTAGCCCAAGAAATCCCTGTCGTCTTGTGAAAGGTCCGGAACTTCGGACGTACCCACATTAGGCGTTTCGGCAGCCACCGGCAAGAACTTCGCCATTTCCTCGTACAAAACGGTCGGATCAATCGGCTTGACAATGTGCGCGTTCATGCCCGCTTCAAGGCATTCCTCGGTATCTTTCTGGAAGGCGCGGGCACTCATGGCCAAGATTGGCACCTTCTTGAAGTATTCGTCTTCACGGGCGCGGATTTCCTTGGTCGCAGTAAGGCCGTCCATAATCGGCATCTGGATATCCATAAGCACCATGTCGAAGGCATCCTTCTTGAGCATATCCAAAGCTTCTTTACCGTTGTTCGCGATCATCGCGGTAAGACCAACGCTGTTCAGGAGCGACACAGCCAATTCCTGGTTCATCTGGTTGTCTTCAACCAGCAAAATCTTCGCTTCCTTGAAGTAAATCTTGCCCTTTTCCTTCTTTTCGACTTTCTTATAGGTCAGCGGGTAACCGTAAGCTTCTTGCAGGGCACTCAAGAGCGAACTAATCTGGAGCGGTTTAGACACACTGCTGTTGAAGCCCAAAGTCTTTGCCATATTCATTTCTTTTTCATCGAAATGAATCGGATGCATAAGCACCTTAGGAATCGACCGCATATTTTCATTTAAGCCATGCACAAAGTCAAAGCCATTCAAAATGGGCATGCCATAATCCACCAAGAACAAGTCGTAGGGATCTTCACCCGCCTCTTCGTGGGCCTGAATCAACTCCAGAGCCTCATCTACAGAACAAGCTTCTTCGACCACGCAGTGCAACTTGTTCAAGTAATGTCTCAAAATGGTCCGCAAGTTGGCGCAGTCATCCACCAAGAGCACATTCTTGTTCGCAAAGCGCTCTTCGTTTTTCCACTTGGGCTCGCCCGCCTGGGCCGCCACCGGGAGCGAAATGGTAAAGAAGAACTGCGAGCCCACGCCCGATTCACTCGTTACCTGCAACTGACCGCCCATGAGCTCCACAAGGGACTTGGATATCACAAGTCCCAGGCCCGTTCCGCCATACTTACGGGTAGTCGAACCGTCGGCCTGCGTAAAGGCGTTAAACAAGCGGGAAAGCTGTTCCGGCGTCATGCCAATGCCTGTATCCTTGACACAGAAATACAGCTTGGCCATATTGTTCGCCTGTTGCAACAGCTTGACGCTCAGGGTAATGTCGCCCTTTTCGGTGAACTTGGTCGCGTTGTTAATCAAGTTCGTGAAAATCTGGGAAAGTCTGAGGGGGTCACCCATCAAGATTTCAGGGATGTCCGGATCCACATCAACAATAAGTTCTATGGGACGTCCGGCAATACGCACCTCGGCTAACGCCGCCACATCACCAATCACGTCATGCAGCACGAGCTGGGTAATTTCCAAATCCTGCTTTTTCGCCTCGATTTTCGAGAAATCCAGAATATTGTTGATAATCCCGAGCAGAGACTTTGCCGCATGGCTGATGCGATCTACAAATCCGCGCTGGTGGTTATCCAAATTGGTTTCCGAAATCAAGTGAGCCATACCGATAATGGCATTCATCGGCGTACGAATTTCGTGGCTCATATTGGCCAGGAACTCGCTCTTGGCCTGGGTCGCCTGCTCCGCAATTTCGCGAGCAGCCACCACTTCAGAAATATCGATCATCGAAAGCATGTAGCCAACGACAGTCTCTTGCACCTTCAAAGTACAGCCTTCGCCACGGAACCAAGTTTCCACGCCTCCGTTTTCGGGCTTCAACATCAAGGAATCTTTCCAGACTTCGTCTTTTTTGTACGATTCGATCATCGACTTGATCATGGATTCAGGGAGTCCCATTTCCACAAGTTCGTTGATGGAAAGTCCCACAAAAGACCGCCATTCCTTACCCAAGAATTCGGCAAGCTGGCGCGACATATATTTAATATGGAGGTTCTTGTCAAAAATGACCAGAATGGAATGGTCACCCGAAAGCATGATCGTATCCAGAATCGTATCCTTCTGGATTCCGCTGGTTTCATCGTTGATCATGATCAGGAATCGGGTAGCGCCGTTGTCTTCGACCAGGGCCTGGAAAGACATGCCCCACCATGCCACTTCCCCATCGGCATTCTGAACCCGCACAATTGTCTTGCGTTCGCTGGCAAGCATCTGCCCGCCCATAGCCACACGGTGCGCAAATTTCTTAAAAGCATCCGATGTAAAGAACTTGAACAGGCTTTCTTCTTTCATGTCTTCGCCACCGTTCAAGAAATCCACCACGTAGGCGCTGGCATGCAAAATATCGAAGTTTTCGTTAGTAAGAATAATCGTAAAATTGTCGCCTTTCCACAACAGTGTATCAAAAAGCGTACTGGAATTCACACTATCGTTCAAGTCCCGCTGGATATAGCGACGGAAAAGGATATGGGAAATCAGGGCTGCGAGTCCCATGAGTACAAATACGAAGAAAGCGACCACACCCAGCATCGTATTGGTGTGGTTATCGATGCTGGCAGCAATCTTATTATGCTGACTCACGTGGACAATATAGAAGGGCAACTGTTTTAGCGGCGTCACCATGAAAATCAACTGCTGGTGATGCTCATTGGTCTTTTCAAAACGCAAAATGCGCCCGTCCATCAAGGTGTCCGAGCTAAACTTGTCGGATATCAGCAACAACAGGTTTTCGACGCTGTCCTGCAAGACCTTTCCGCGGTTGGTTTCATAGGGGAAATAAGTCAGCAAGTTATCGTTTTCGCTAGCCACCAGCATGGTAATGCCGCCCTCTTCCTTAGCGAGGGCTCCCATGGTAAGCCTTACCTTGTGAAGATTGATGTCTTCGCCCAAGGCTCCCCTGAACTTATGATTTTTGTCCCAAATCGGATACGAAAGAGAAATGACCTGGCGGTTAATGTTTTTACGAATCGTAGGTCCCGTATAGGCAAGGCCCCTCTTGCGGGAAGCTTCCAGATACCAGCCCGTGGTGCGGAATTCAGTCTTTCCGCTTTCCAGCTTCAAGCCCCGGCCCGAAATATAGTCGCCATCGGTAGTCCCAAAATAGACGTCCACAATGCCTTCGGCAGTCTGCGTCTGCTTGTAAAGCAAAGGCCTAATAGCATTGTCCTTGGTCACCTGCTGCACGCGCTTCGCGGCCACCAAGAAACTTTCTTCACGAACTTTCAGGAAGGCTTCAATTTCGGTCTGTACCCGTTCGCGCAAGGCCGTTTCAGTATTGGCGACAGCAGAATCCACCAACATGGAACGCACCGCCGAAGAAAAAATAAAGACCAATGCCACCGCTGCCAAAAAAGTCGGCAACACATACACCATCGAGATGCGGTTTCTTAAACGACGACGTTGTGCATTCAGCGGATTATGGGTCAAAACGGCTCCTTACGTACTTTCCTTATACTGCTCGTATATTTCGGGCAACTTGGATTCAAAGGACATGAAGGCGTCCACCACATCGGGGTCAAACTGCGTTCCCTTGCCATTCAAGATTTCCTTGACAGCCACTTCATGCGGGTAGGCTTCTTTGTAGGGGCGCTTCGAAACCAAAGCGTCGTACACATCGGCCACCGACATCAAGCGAGCCCCCACAGGAATATCGTCACCCTTGAGCCTGTTCGGATAACCATCACCATCAAAGCGTTCATGGTGATTCAATATAATGTCTGCGCAAATTTTTACCAGCGGATGGTCCTTCAATTCATGCGTGGCATTCACCAGCACATCGTAACCCTTTTGAGCGTGAGTACTCATCACCGCCCATTCTTCTTCGTTCAAGCGGGCCGGCTTACGCAAAATTTCATCAGGAATGCCCACCTTGCCAATATCATGCAAAGGGGCAGCAGTCGCATAATAGTCGATATATTCGTTATTCGGAATCGCTGCTTTAAAGCGAGGATGTTCGCGCAAAGTTTCAGCCAGCATCTGCACCAGCACCTGGGTACGCTTGATGTGGGCACCCGTTTCGGGGTCACGGTATTCAGCAAGTGCACCAAGGCTTGTCAGCATGACCTTGAGGGTCTTACGCAAATCAAGAGTTTTTTCTTCGACCAATTCCTGCAAATGGTCTCGCTGGTGCTTGAATTCCAACTGATTTTTAATGCGCAGTTGCACCAAATTCGGGTGGAACGGCTTGGTAATGTAGTCCACCGCGCCAAGGTCAAGGCCCATCTGTTCACTTTTGGAATCCGCTTTTGCAGTCAGGAACAGCACCGGCGTGTTTTCGACCAGTTTCTTTTCATTCATCTGGCGAAGCGTTTCATAACCATCCATTTCGGGCATCATCACATCGAGCAAAATCAGGTCCGGTTTGACTTTTTCCGTCAATGCAAGGCCTTTTTTGCCGTCTAGAGCCACAAAAACATCGTACTCGTTGGACAAAATTCCCTCGAGCACTTCAATATTCGTCTTCGTGTCGTCAATTACCAAAATCTTTGCGCGCTTCCGATCCATATAACCCTAATATAATGTTTAAAGTCCCAAATAGACCAACTTGACTTATTCCAACTTGGAATATGTCTTTTTTTTAGGAAAAAAGCCCTTTTGCAATATTATTATATGTTTTTTTCCGTACATTATGTGATATAAAGTACATTATAACCATGGAAAAAATGTCAACAATCTTATTTTAGTTGACAAAACACCCCCTAAAAGTGGAGTTATATTTATAATTGGTCAATTTATCTTTTTTAGAGGTTCGGAGATTTAGGTATGAAGCGCATTTTACCACTTGCAATCGCGTTGGCAGGAGCATCTTTTGCCGAGGATGTCGTCGCCCCGTTCTGGTGCGCAGTCGATAGCGTAAGCATGAGTTTAGGCAACTCGGTCAACGACCTGTATACCGACCTCAACCTCCTCGATACCATAAAGATTGGCGGGGAAACCTTCCCCATCACGTGGAAAAGCAGTGACACGCTGTTCCTCACCCACAATGGTCTCATCAACGGAAGGTTCGTCGGCGAGAACAAGGAAGTGACTCTCACGGCAACAGTCCACGATGCCATGAGAGCAAAGACGCAGGACGTGCCGTTAAAGGTCTCTATACACGGGTACGAGCCCTACTCCAACTACCTTTTCGCGTATTTCCCAGCCAACGACAACGAAAATATCTACTACGCGCTGAGCAACGACGGCTATAGCTTTACCGCCATGAACAACGGAAAGCGCGTGGTGGCCGCCGACACGGTAAGCATCAAGAAGGGGCTTCGCGACCCGCACGTGCTGCGTGCACCCGACGGATGGTTCTACATGGTGAATACCGACATGAAGAGCGCCGAGGGCTGGGCGAGCAACCGCGGCATGGTGCTCATGAAGTCCCGCGACCTTATCAGCTGGAAACACGCCACCGTACATTTCCCCGACAAGTACAAGGGCAAGAACTTCGCGAACGTGACCCGTGTCTGGGCCCCCGAAACGTTCTGGGACGACACCTACGACAACGGAGACGGCACCAAGGGCCGCCCGCTCGTGTACTTTTCGCTGTTGACTAACGACGGAACCATCTCCTACGACAAGGTGTTCTACGCCTACTCAAACAAGGACTTTACCGACCTGGAAGGCGATCCGCAGCATTTCTTTGACCGCGGCAAATCGACTATTGATATGGATATCGTCTATAACCCGGTCGACAAGAAGTACCATGCCTTCTACAAGAACGAAGGCGACGGCGGAATCTGCAAGGTGACCGCACAGACACTCATGCCCCAAAGCGGCAAAACCTCTGGCTCGCAGTGGAGCAAACCGAGCAAGGCCCTGCAGCAAACAACCGAAGCTGTGGAAGGTGCAGGCGTTTTCAAGCTGATCAACCAGAATTCCTGGGTACTCATGTACGATTGCTACATGAACGGACATTATCAATTTACGAGCAGCTCTGACCTCGAAAACTTCAAGTTCGTACAGGATACCAAGACAAGCGGCGCATTCACGCCCCGCCACGGGACCATTCTCCCGATTACTGCACAGGAGACCGCGGCCCTCATGAAGGCCTTCCCCACCCCAGACTTTGAGCCGCGAGTCATCGACATTCCCGATTCTATCGGCGTTTGCGACGGCAAAAAGGTCGTGGCCCCCTGTAGCGGCACCAAAATTATCCCGTACAGCAAAGTCGGCGATGATGGTTGGAACGAATCGACCAATTTAAAGGTCGCCAAGGGCGCCACGGTTACATTTGGCCCACACCCGTGGGACGGCAAGATATGGAGCTGGGAAGGTCCGAACGGATTTAAATCTACCGACCGCGAAAATACGCTCAAGAATGTGGATGGTGACTTTAGCGGCTACTACACCGTGACCTACACCAACGAAACCGGCTGCAAGAGCCAAGCCAAAATCAAGATGGTCGTAGACGATCCCGACAAGCCCTACAAGGAACCGGACACCACGACAACCATCGTTTCTAAGAATCAACGCGACTACACCAAGCCTATGCGTTTGAACCGTAATCCGGCTTACTTTGACTTGCTTGGCAACAGACTCAAGAACAAGCCGAGAAACGGCGTTTATGTTCAAAAGTAGATTGGAGATGATGTGAGATGAGAGATGTGAAATGAGAAATTAAATATCACACATTCCACATTACACATTTGAATTTACGGCCCTATTTAATTTTATGAATGCGTTCACCGGGTCGGCATAATTCCAAATGCCGCCGAGAACAGAGACTCCCTGCACCGGGAGTTTTTTGATTTCGTCTAGCGTTTCGTGGTCAATGCCGCCAAAGGCAATCACCTGCGGGATTTTAGGAGCGTCAGTCAAGGCGTTTAATTTATCTTGAATAGGATCGATCCCGTGAAATTTGATCGGTTCATAAACCGACTGCGGCTGGAATACCGGCCCGACGAGCACCCCAGATACCCATTCCGGCAGCTGTTCCAGCTGATCCAGGCTGCGGCAAAAGGCAACCGTATTCACGCGTTTCCAGCTTTCGGGAACATCGCCCAGCAACGAACCCGCCTCGGCAACGCACCCGCGAACATCTAGGCGCTCTGCCAAATCCGGCGTACCACGAACCCAAATGCGGTCGCGGCATTCCATCGGGAGAGCCATGAGCCAACGTTCATAATCGCTTTCGGTGGCATAAGGCGCCCCTCCGCGGCCTCGCTTCGAAAGAATCAGGCGCGAAAGCCCGTGCGAAAACATTTGCTCAATATCGTCAAATTCCGATGCAAAATCGTCAGGAGATGTCGTAAGCCACAATCGCATGGCCGAAATATAACATTTCGCGCCATTTTTTGGCCAAGAAAAACATTTATCCTCTTTTTTACAGTTTTCGTCGAAATCTCCCTAATTTTTACTTACAGAAACACCCCAAATTTCTAAATTTACGCCCACTATGAGCAATTTGAAGAACGATTTATGGGTCGGCGTGGACGTTGGTTCCACCACCGTGAAGATTGCGGTCGTCGATCCAGAGACCAACAAGCTTTTGCATTACACTTACCAGCGCCACAACGCCATGCAGGCACAGAAGGTTTTCGAAGTGCTGCGCGAGGCCCATGGACTTTTCCCCGATAAGAATTTCAGGGTCGCTTTCTGCGGTAGCGGCGGTCAGCCGTTTGCCGAGGCCACTCACGCCTTCTTTGTGCAAGAAGTAGTGGCAAACGCCCTTGCTGTGCGTGCGACTTACCCGGAATCCAGAGTCGCCATCGAACTCGGTGGACAAGATGCAAAGGTGGTGTTCTTCGAAAAAGACAAGACCACCGGCAAACTCATCGCCTCGGACATGCGCATGAACGGCGTGTGCGCCGGCGGTACGGGTGCATTTATCGACCAGGTGGCCGAACTTTTGCGCATCAAGACCGAAGCTTTTGAAGGCTTTGCCAAGCGCGGTCAGAAGGTCTACGAAATTTCGGGCCGTTGCGGCGTATTCGCCAAGACCGACATTCAGCCGATGCTGAACAACGGTATCGCCAAGGAAGACATCGCCCTTTCCAGCTTCCACGCCATTGCCAAGCAGACCATCGGTGGCCTTGCCCAGGGTATGGAAATCAAGCCGCCCGTGATTTTCGAAGGTGGCCCGCTGACCTTTAACCCGACCCTCGTGCGTGCGTTCAAGGAACGCCTCGGCATCAACGACGAGCAGGCCATCGTGCCGGAGCATTCCGAAGTGCTCGTGGCCATGGGTGCAGCCCTTTCCTTGGGCTCCATGTTTGCCGACCAGGAATGCTTCTACCGCAAGGACGGTTCTCTCGACGCGCTCATTCACTTTAACGAAACCCGCCAGGCCGAAAACAAGGCCAAGGCTGCAGCCGACCTGTTCTTCAAGAACGAAGCCGAATACAAGATGTTCCTCGAAGAACACAAGATGGCCGGCAACCACTACCCGCAGCCCGTATCGGGCTCCACGCTCAACGTGTATCTGGGTATCGACGCAGGCTCTACCACCACGAAGTTCGTGCTCATGGACGAGAACGAAAACATCGTGGACGGTTTCTACGCCAGCAACAACGGCGAACCGCTGCAGGTGCTCAAGAACGCCCTCAACGAACTTTCGGACCGCTACGAAGAATACGGCTGCAAGCTGAACATTCTCGGTGTCGGTACTACGGGTTACGGTGAACAGCTGTTCGCCAAGGCCGTGCATGCAGACTTCCACACGGTGGAAACAGTCGCTCACGCCAACGCCGCCCAGAAGATTTGCCCCGACGTAAGCTTCATTCTCGACATCGGTGGCCAGGACATGAAGGCCATCTCTGTGCAGGACGGCGTGGTCACGGGTATCATTTTGAACGAAGCATGCTCTTCCGGTTGCGGTTCGTTTATCGAAACCTACGCTCGCAGCCTCGGCATCCCGATGGAAAAGATTGCTGAACTCGCGTTCAACGCAAAGAGCCCCTCTCAGTTGGGTTCCCGTTGCACGGTGTTCATGAACAGCTCCATCATCACCGAACAGCGCGATGGCAAACAGCCCGAAGACATTATCGCAGGTATCTGCCGTTCCATTATCAACAACGTGTTTACGAAGGTGATTCGTATCCGCAACCTCAACACTCTCGGCAAGAAGGTCGTGGTGCAGGGTGGTACGTTCAAGAACAACGCCGTTCTCCGCGCCTTCGAACAGTACACCGGCTTAAAGCCGATTCGCCCCGAACGTCCGGGCGAAATGGGCGCTATCGGTATTGCACTTTTGACCAAGAAGTTCATGGAAGAAAAGCGCAAGACCGAACCGGAACTCAAGAGCCGCTTCATCGGGCTTGATGCCATGAAGACCTTCAGCTGGCACAACCAGCCGGGTCAGCTCTGTCAGTACTGCACCAACCATTGCTCTCGTACCATCGTGACCTTTAGCGACGGCCAGAGTTTCGTGACCGGCAACCGCTGCGAACGCGGCGAAGTCACCGCCGACCCGAACGATCCGAAGACCAAGGCGCTCATCGCCGAAATCAACAAGAAGATGCAGTCCGTGCCCGACATGATCAAGCGCACGAACCAGCTCTTGGTCAAGGACTACGCCCCGGCCAAGCTGGTCGAAAACAACGGCAAGACCATCGGTATTCCGCGCGTGCTCGAATTCTGGGCATCGCTCCCGTTCTGGAAGGCCTTCTTTACGAGCCTCGGCTACACCGTCGTGGTAAGCCGCCAGAGCGACTACAAGATGTTCGAAGCGGGTCTCCACAGCGTGCCCTCCGACACCGTGTGCTTCCCGGCAAAGCTTGTGCACGGCCACGTGCTCAGCCTCATTGAAAAGAAGGTCGACCGCATCTTCTTCCCGATGATGGTTGCAATCCCGAGTGACCACACCAAGTTCACGGCAACGTCCGTTTGCCCCGTGGTGCAGGCCTACCCGAACGTGTGCAAGAACACCGACGAGCCCGAAAAGAACTACGGCGTTCCCATGGACCAGCCGATTTTCCACTGGTTCAACGCCAAGCTCCGTCGTAGCCAGACCATTGACTGGTTCCACGAAAACTGGAAGTTGGACAAGAAGCTTTTGGACAAGGCTGTTACCGAAGGCGAAAAGGCGCTCAACAACTACCGCACCACGCTTTTGGAAGAAGGCCAGAAGATCCTCGACGATGTTCGCGCAAAGAACTCCTTTGCCGTGGTGATTGCAGGCCGCCCCTACCATGCGGACACGCTCATCAACCACAACATCGCAAGCCACTTTACCGCCATGGGCATTCCGGTGCTCACCACCGAATCGCTCCCCGGCGTGTACGACCAGGATGTGCCGAGCCACACCCGTATCGAAATCAAGAACACCTTCCACTTGCGCATGATTGGTGCAACCATGATTGCGGCGAAAGACCCGAACATCGAACTTGCCCAGATCGTAAGCTTCGGTTGCGGACACGACTCGATTTTGACCGACGAAATGATGCGCATGCTGCACCTTGATTCCAACAAGGAAATGCTCATGCTCAAGCTCGACGAAGGCGATGCCCGCGGCCCCGTGGGAATCCGCGTCAAGAGCTTTATCGAAACCGTGAAGGCACGCCGTGCAGCGAACCTGCCCGACAAGCCGGAAAGCAACGAACCGCTGTTCCATACGCCGTTTGTGGCCGAAGACAAGAAGCGCCGTCGCATTCTGACGCCGAACCTCTCCCCCGCCTTCTCCGTACTCGCGAGCGAATACATGAAGCGCGAAGGATTCATCGCCGAATACCTGCCGGTTGCCGACCGCAAGGCTATTGAACTCGGCAAGAAGTATGTGCATAACGATATCTGCTTCCCCTGCCAGGTGAACATTGGCGAAGCCCTCCATTGGCTCGTCGATCACCCCGAAGTTCCGCAGAACCAGGTTTCCATGTGCCTTGCCAAGAACTGCGAAAACTGCCGCGCCGTGCAGTACGCTGTACTCGCCCGTAAGGCTCTTGACGAAGCAGGCTTCAAGGATGTGACCATCATTACGACCGGTGTCGACTACAAGGGCATGCACCCGGGCTTCCAGCTGGGTCTCGACTTCCGTCTCCACATGCTGTGGGGCCTTGTCACCATGGACGCCATCGAGACCATGTACCGTGCGGTCCGCCCGTACGAAGTCAACGCCGGCGACACCCAGAAGATTTACGACGAATGGATGCCGAAGGTGATTTCTGTTGCAGGTCACCTCTCCACCACGCAGCTCGTGCGCCCCTCCAAGCTGATCGAAGTATTCGAACAGTGCATCGAGGCGTTCAACTCCATCGAGATTACCGAAGAACGCAAGAAGGGCATCCGCAAGCCGCGCGTTGCCGTGCTTGGCGAAATTTTGATGAACTACCACCCGAGCGCAAACGGATTCGTCGAAAACTACCTGATGAACAACGGCATGGAAGTCTACCTGCCGGGCATGACAGACTTCTTCCGCGTGGACGAAGTGGTCCGTGCCGAAAAGGTGAAGCGCGGATTCTCGGCGAACCCGATTATGGACCGCGTCGAAGGCGGCGTGACGGCGAAGGTCTACACGCATGCCGTGGAAACCGCCCGCAAGTCCATGCACAAGTTCAAGCTCTACGAACACCATGCAGACTGCGTGGAACTCAAGGATTATGTCAGCGACATCATCGACCCGACCTACAATACCGGCGAAGGCTGGATGATTCCGGGCGAAATCCTGTACAACGCACAGCACGGTGTGAACAGCTACATCATCCTGCAGCCGTTCGCCTGCCTTGCAAACCATATCTCTGGCCGTGGCCTTACCAAGGCCGTGAAGGAACGCTGCCCCCACGTGCAGATTCTTTCCCTCGACTACGACCCGGATACGAGCTTCGCGAACATCGAGAACCGTCTGCAGATGCTCATCATCAACGCACGTGAACTAGAAAAAGCAAATCAAGCCTAACCCCAATTAAGTAATACATGCTCAACGTTTCTAATGTCAGTCTTCAATACGGTAGCCGCGTTCTCTTCAAAGAGGTGAACCTTTCCTTCAAGCGCGGCAACTGCTACGGAGTCATCGGTGCGAACGGCGCCGGAAAGTCCACGTTCCTGAAAATCCTTTCGGGCGAACTCGAACCCAACACCGGTGAAGTCACCAAGGATCCGGGCGAACGTATCGCGGTCTTGAAGCAGGACCACTTCGCCTACGAACAGAACACCGTTCTCGAAACCGTCATGATGGGCTACCCCGAGCTCTATGAACTCGGCAAGAAGCGCGACGAGCTCTACGCACTCCCCGAAATGACCGAAGAACAGGGCATGCAGGCCATGGAAATCGAGACACGCTTCGGCGAAATCGGCGGCTACGAAGCCGATTCCAACGCAGCCGTGCTCCTGAAGGGCCTCGGCATTCCCGAAGACTTGCACTACAGCCTCATGGCAGACCTCGACGGAGGCCAGAAGATTCGCGTGCTCCTCGCCCAGGCTCTGTTTGGCAACCCGGACATTCTTCTGCTTGACGAACCGACGAACCACTTGGATTTGGAAACCGTCGGCTGGCTCGAAGACTACCTCGAACGCTTCGAAAACATCGTGATCGTGGTGAGCCATGACCGTCACTTCCTCAATGCGGTCTGCACGCACACTTGCGATATCGACTACGGCAAGATCAATATCTACGGCGGTAACTATGAATTCTGGTATGCAGCTAGCCAGCTCGCCCAGAAGCAGCGCAAGGACCAGAACCGCCGCGCCGAAGAAAAGATTGAAGAATTGAAGGCGTTCATCCGCCGCTTCGCATCGAACGCGGCCAAGGCCAAGCAGGCCACCAGCCGTAAGAAGCTTTTGGACAAGATGACCGTCGAAGAAATGCCGGCCTCCAGCCGTAAGTTCCCGTGGGTCAACTTCAAAATGGACCGCGAACCGGGCAAGATCGTGCTCGAAGTCAAGAACGCCACTATCGATGGCGGCGACGGCATCATCTGCAAGGGCCTCGACTTTAGCCTGAACAGCGGCGACAAGGTGGCCCTCGTCGGTGAATACGATACGCTCAAGACCGCCTTCTTCCAGCTCATTGCTGAAGAAACCAAGTGTCCTGAAGGCGTACTCAAGTGGGGCAACACCATTAGCTACAGCTATTTCCCGAAGAACAACGATGCCTACTTTGGCACGGACCTCTCCCTCGTGGATTGGCTGCGCCAGTACAGTAAGGAACAGGATGAAACATTCATTCGCGGATTCCTCGGCCGCATGCTCTTTACCGGCGAAGAAGCCCTCAAGAGCGCAAACGTGCTTAGCGGTGGTGAAAAGGTGCGCTGCATGCTCTCCAAGATGATGCTTGCAAACGCCAACTGCCTGCTCCTCGACGAACCGACCGCTCACCTCGACTTGGAAGCCATCACGGCCCTCAACAACGGCCTCACCGCATTCCAAGGTCCGATTATCTTCTGCTCCCAGGACCACGAATTCGTGCAGACGGTTGCAAACCGCGTCTTGGAACTCACGCCGAACGGTGTGCTCGATCGCAGCATTACCTTCGACGAATGGCTCGAAACCAAGAAAAAGAAAAAGTAAAGCTCGGACAAGAATTAGAAAAGGGAATCACAATCGTGATTCCCTTTTTTGTCTCTCAGCGGGAAAATTTATCGCGTCACAATCACGCGATTTGCAAACAGAACCTTTTTGCCGTTATCGACACGCACGAAGTAACTCCCCTTCGCCTTCACCAAGTCCTTGACCGGAATCGTCGCAGAGCTGCTGTAATAGCGGCTAGAAATCTTCTTGCCACGCATGTCGAACACGCTGACGCGGGCAACGCTTGCATTCAAGTGCAGTTCCAGGTTACCGTTCGCATAGGTTACCGAGCCCGAAGCAATCGCCTTTACAGACGGAGCAACCTTTGTCGTGCCATCGGAATTGGATGTCCCCATTTCCCAATTGCTCGGCACGCGGGCAGCAATGCCGCGGCCCGCCGTACTCATGTACACAACGCCATAAGTATTCATATCACCCATCACGAATTCGCCGTTTGCAAGGCCGCCATATTCATGACCATCATCGTTCACGCGGGCCCAAGTAGCACCCTTGTCGTCAGAACCGAAAACGCCTGTAACGCCATCGATGGTCGCAAACACATAAATCGCCGGATAGCCGCCCTTTTCCTTGGGAGCGCCGTAGCCCACGGCTTCGCAATAGCCTACGCCCTTGACTTCGGCCCAAGTGGCACCGCCATCGGTCGAGTGCAAAAGCTTTCCGCTAACCGCCTTGCCATTGCTCGGATCCTGAATCGCCACCGGGAGCCACAAGTCGCCTTCGAAACCTGGAATCGCGCGGAACTTCTTGAATGCACTTTCACCCGGCGTGCTGATCGCCTTGAAACTTGCACCCGCATCGGAACTCTTGTAGAACTTGCCGTCGGCCTTGGTGTAGGCGTAGAACACATCATCGTTTTCAGGATCGCCCACCACGTAAGCGGAGTTGTCGATACCCGTTACCTTTTCCCAAGTCGTGCCGTTGTAATTGCGGTAGACATCGGTCGAACCTTCCATCGGAACCCAAATGGTGTACGTGCCTTCAGCAGAAAGAGCCACGGAGCCTTTAGTCGCTTTTTCATTTGGCCCCGTATAGGTTTCAACCGACCAAGTCTTGCCCGAGTCAAGGGAATACTGCACCGGAGCAATCGGAATTGCATTGTACAGACCTTCGTAAGCACGCTTGTCAGCCACCTTTGCAAGCTTACCGCTCTTGGGAGCGTAAGCGAGGCCCTGCGTCGTGCCCAACGATACATAATCGCCGCCAACATTCGTCTTGTGCCTAAAGGCGGGATATTTTGCGATGTCATCGTGACGGAATCCGTCGTAGTCACCGATGATCGAAATCATCGGGCCACCCGGAATGCTCACCACTTCGAAAGGCACCGTTTCTTCGACACCATGCGCCGAGAAATGCCACACCTGGTTCATGGTGAGCTGCGGTTCTTCCCAAGAATTCTCCGCTTCCTTGTACACATAATCGCTCAGGTTGTCGCAGCGGAAAATGCCGTTACCCGAAGTCACAAAGACGCGGTTGTTGTCGAACGGATCCATGGCAACGCTGCCGGACCAGTGAATAGAACCGTTATGCATCCAGCCAATTCCATTGGCATCCATCTGCTGAGTAGTCGGATAGACTCCCCCTTCCATCCAGTAATACTTGAAACTTGCAATCCAGGTTTTGCCACCGTCGGTCGTGTGGTAAATGTTAGTACCCCACTGGTCGCTCCACTTGCCGCTGGTGTCGCTCGTGGCCGTGTACCAGAACTGCGGGCCACGATAGCCTTCGGTGGTCACCACCATTTCGTTTGCATTTTTCGGATTGATAGCAATACCGCCATAAGGGGCAATGTAGGGGTAATATTCTTCGCAAGTCTTGCCGGTGCCGCCAGCGGCTTCGCAGTCGACCATGCCTTTCACGTCCACCTTGTCGTACTTGGCATCGCCACCTTCGTCCAAAAAGTTTTCCGGTGAAACGTCGGACCATGTCGCCGACGCCACATCAAGTTGCAGCACCGCGCCACGACCAAAGCCGTCGTAAATCATGCCCCAGCCTTCGTCCCACATCATGGAATGCGGCCCCGCACCATCGGCAAAGGTCACCGTCATCTTCTTGCCATCACCCGAAATCACCGCACGCTGCGGCATCAGGCGCACGATGCTCCCGCCAGCCGTGCGACGCAGAGAATCCGGAATCGGCAAGGCCTTCCAGCTTGCACCGCCGTCAGTCGAGGTGAAAACGTTTTCGAACGTTCCCTTGGCTGTAGTCCCTTCGCGAAGGAACCCCGCGTACATCACCTTGGAACTTCCCGGAGCATACTGAACAAAGCTGAATCCCGAACCATTCCAAGTCGTATCGCTCCCTGCAGCGGTTTTCCAGGCATCCACATGGCTCCAATTCGTTCCATTATCCGTCGATTTCCATAGGCCCTTGTTCTTGGAGCCGTAGAACATAATCTTGGAATCGTTCGGGTCGACCGCCAAAGCCTCGCCATTTCCACGACCCATACCGTTACCATGAGCGCCAAAGTTCGTCACCTTGGAACCCTTAGTGCCGTCTTCGTCCCAAGTGTAAAGGACCTCCCAGGATTCCCCTTTATTGGTACTGCGGAGAAAAGCCGAGCGGCCACTGTTCCAGTAACTGGTACCTGCCACCATGTACACAACGCCCGACTCGACCGGATCAACGGCAATGGCCTCGATTCCCAAAAGGCCGCGCTCGGAAACATCTACCCAGTCCATCATCGATTCCCAGCGGGCCGTCGATTCGTTCCAGCGGTAAGCGCCGCCCACGTCGGTACGGGCATAGAACAGTCCCTTGTCGACCGGAGACGCTATCACGGCGGAGACGAATCCGCCCCCGCCCATGCTCACGTTGCTCCAGCTGAAATCAGCCGCCTTTTCGGCAGAGTATGCGGCAGTCGCCTGCATGCCGATGATAGCGGCCAGGCTAAGTCCAAAAGCACCAAACAATCCTTTTTTCATAAATTCATCCCTAAACAACCATGGACAACAGGCCCATGCATCCAATTCAAAAATATATTTCAGGGGCAAAAAACAGCGAAAAAATCACTTTATGCGGCAAAAATCCGTTTTTAGCTTTTCAACACCCTTAAAATTCCCCCCAAAAACGCTCCTTTACCGATTTCTCGGCATACAACGAGCGTCAGGGAATTCAAATGTATCTCTTATAATCTAACGACTTCGTCGCAAATTTCAGACATTGCCGAACGGTGCGTCACAAAAATCATGGTCTTGTCGGGGTAAGTTGCAAACAGTCTTTCGAACAATTCGCGCTCCGTAGATTCATCCAGCGAAGAACTCACCTCGTCAAACAGCCAAACATTCCCGGGTCGTAAAAGTCCGCGGGCAATTCCGATTCGCTGCGCCTGGCCTTCGCTCAAGCCGCGGCCGCGCTCACCGATTTCAGTATCCAAGCCATCGGGCAAATCCAGTACAAAATCGGCACAGGCCGCATGCAAGGCCTGCAACATTTCTTGTTCGCTTGCATCGGGCTTGGCCAGCTGCAAATTCAGACGGACGCTCCCGCTTAGCAAAGTATTGCCCTGCGGCACGTACACAAAATTCGTGCGAGTCTCTTTACCAATCGCACACACCTCAGAGTTTGAATAAATCAGCATGCGCCCGCTATCGGGCTTTACAAAACCAAGCAACAAGCGAAACAAAGTCGTCTTTCCGGCACCGGTCCGGCCCATAATCGCCGTCTTGGTACCAGGTTCAAAATCGTGACTGAAACCTTCCAGAACCTCATGCCTGCCTGCCGCATAGCCAAAATGCAGATTTTCGAGTCGCACCCCGAGCGAGCCATCAAGCGCCATAGGCGTTCCATCACCTTCGGGCTCCTTGGATTTTTCAAGGTCTTCCAGGCGGTCAATGCTTGCGGTGGTATGCACCACTTGCGGCACCATGTTCAAAATCGAAAGAATCGGATGCTGAATCTGACCCACCAGCTGCAAGAAGGACGTCATCATACCGAAGGTAATCGCCCCATCGCGCAGCCCAAGGCCGCCCCAAATAAAGGCCAGCAAGTAACCCAGCCCGAAAGCAGACCCGAGTGCAAACCGAGACAGCGTAGTGAATCGCGTACGGCGCAGAACATCGCTTTCCAAGTGCTGTTGCATGTCGCCTAGGCGGCCAGCCACCCAGCTTTCACTTTCGAGCGAACGCATAAGCACATTATGTTCCACACCCTCTTGCACCTGCATCTGGATTTTCGATTCGCGTTCACGAATCGCAAGCGTCATGTTCCTGAGTTTGCGAGACACAAGCTTTCCGAGCACAATCGCCACCGGCGTAAGCAAAAGCAAGGCCCAGGCAAGCCGCGGGTCAAACCAGCGCATCAAAAGGAACGCGCCCACCAGCTGTAGCGCCGTCACAATCATTTGCGGCAAAGTTTCCATGGTCGTGGTCGACACCGACTCGATATCTTTCGAAAGTCTAGACGCCACATCGCCCGAATGCAGTTCCGTCCCCGCGTAAAGCTTACGCGAGAACAGTCCCTCAAAAACTTGCAGACGCAAACGGTTCGACTGACGAACCATCGCCACATTCGTCATATAATAAAATAGGATACGCAAAACAATCGCACCCACAACGGTCGCCACAAGCAGTGCAATCATTTGCACGATATCGTCTTGACTACCCGTGCGAATTGTTTCATCTATAAAACGCTTGCTGAGCCATACCATTAACAGCCCAAGCGAGATTCGCCCCACGCCAAATACAATGCGGAGCGCAATATTCAGGCGAAAGCCGCCGGTTTTATTCCACAGCCACGAAAGGTATCTCATTCAACAACGTTCACGTTTTTCCACTGCTCGACAATGCTCATCACATCGGTCAGCGCATCATCCGGAGCAACATCATATTCGTCGCACAGAGCTTCGGCCAAAGCCACTATCGTGAATTCGCCGAGTTCGCTTGCGCGTTGCCACAGCCAAGAAGCCGTTTCGTTGAGGCAAAGGAGCTTCCCGAAATCGAGAGCGCCAACGCCTTCGCCCATAATTACCTGTTCACCGCAAACTTCGCGCAGAACAAATCCTTTTTTGATGTGCATGGTGTACTCTCCTTCTAGAAATTCCGGATTCGAATGTAGACTCTATATAATTTAAGCAAATAACGACGCAAAGGTAAAAATTTGACCCACAATTTTTGGACAAATTGTATAAAAGGCGTGTAAAGAGATCTTTTGTAACCATTTGGATGCACAACATGCGTTACTTTAGCATAAATTTGTTTACGTTCAGCATGTTCACGGCCCTGTAAATTGCCGTCACCCATCAAAGTCACACGGTCGCCCGCTACTTCCATAACACGGTGAATCACGTATCGATTATCTTCAGTCTTCGCAAGCACCACATCCATCGGCTTTACATCAAAAGGCTTTACCAGGAGAACGCTGTCGCGGCCGCCCTCAATAAAAGGGCGCATGCTCCGCCCATTCACAGGGAAAATCACCTCGACGCCCTCGCCCACCAAGCGGATGGCTTCCGAAAGAATCAACGCATCGTCTTTTGGTGCGGCAACATTCATAACACCACACTCGCTTTGCAGACTCGCGCAGCCTCTTCATCGGGCAGGCATTCCAAATGCCAAACAGGAACATTCATCGCAAGAGTGTTCTCGGTCTTATGCAGGCCATCGGCAATCACGCGTTCCCAACGTTTACCCGAAATGCAGGGAACCAAGGCCGCATAAGCGCTTACACCACGCAGCCGTTCAATCTTATTGTACGGGGCCTGTGAAAGCATCACAAAGCCACCCAGCGGATAAACTTCATTCTTGTAACAAGGGGTCTTCCCGCTCCAAGGCGATCCATAAACGCGTGCAACGCTAATCCCGTTCGCATTGTTTTCAATGCGCACCACGGGATTATCATCGTTCAAAAGTTCCGAACCTTCGTTATACTTTAACCAGAGCCTTGCATGCGTACTCTTGCCTGTACCGCTCTTACCCAAGAACATGTAGCCCTTGCCTTCGTAATTCACGACAGCCGCATGGAACAGAGCCGTATTGTAAGAAGCAGTCGCGATAGCGTACAAGACCATCAGCGCATTGTTCACCGCAAATTTAAGCGAACTTAATTTTTGTTTTTGCGGCACGAAAAGTTCGGCAGCCTTGTAATCGGTCGAACAAACAAGCACGCCCATGGCCTCGCCAAACAGGCGAAAATCGAAAGCGGATTTCTTCCCTGCCGTAAGTCCGCAAAGAATTTGCTGGCCTTCTTCATCTTGACACAGTTCTTCGGTGTATTCCGGAGCCTCACCGCATTCCACATTCAATGCAAAAAGGCGTTCGGAATCTAGCCCTGCCGAAACCACAAACGGTTCGTAATTGTCCATACATTCATTGAACAATTTATCGCAAAGATCTGCAGACGCGGACACCTTAAACACATGCCCCGCCACCTTGTAACAAGCCGATTGAATCATAAAGCAATTCTCCTGCGTTTAATGCGCACAGGAATCAGCGAAATCGTCGCTCGCCAGTACTTGAGTTCCTTGAAAACCGCATTCACCGGATCAAACGTCAACCATGTAATGGCCTGCATGCGGTCCTTGAACCAGCGTACAAAAACATTCTTGGGCTTAGGTTCCGTCTTGTACTGACCAAAATTTCCGCCCGAAAGGGCAAGTTTCAAAAGGCGTTCACCACGCCTGCGATCCGGCGCACAAAGCATCAAGCCGCGTTCAAGCCCGAACACCTCTTGCAGCATCCACATCACGGCTCCACAGGCGCGCATCATGCTCAGGCGTTTCATGACCACCAACGCAGCACTACGATCGCTTTCGGTAGAATGTCTAAGCAGCATCAGGTAATCCGTATACTGCCTAAGACCAAGACCGCCGCTATAAAAATGCTGTTGCAAATGTGCCATTTGCATCACGAGCGCAAACTTAATCGACGGCGAATAAAAACCCTCGGGCACCTTTTCTGCCTTACGGATTTCTTCGTTCAGGAACTTTTGCAACGAACCGTTGCGGAACGGGATTCCAGACGCCGGTTTGAAGTGGACCTCAACCGTAACGCCATCTTTATTCTTGGGCAAATGGATATGATGCTGGGAATAGGCATGATCATCGGTATCCGCATTCAGCAGATTCAGATCATAAAGCAATTTAGAAACGCTGTCACGGCCACCTTCGACCCAAATATCGATATCGCCGCACTGCCTACTGAGCGGTTCCGGATAAAGCCTTGCATTGGCAGGTCCCTTGAGCACCGCGTTTTTGCGACCTGCGCCGTCAAAAACCTGAGTCAGGCGCGCAGCCTCCTGATTTATGAGCGCATTCATGCCCGCAGTTCCCTCGGCATCGAGAGACCAACGCAAGAGCATCTTTCTTTCTGGACGAAAATTTTCAGGAAGTTTCTTGATTCCAGAGAATGCCAGAGCCAAAACCGACTGGCTCTTTGCCAACTTATAAATGGCCTTCCAATCTTCTTCAGAAGGCGCCTTATCAAGCCCCTGCAACTTGCCCGTCGTATCGAGCGCGAACCGTAAAAGTTCAAACAGGAGCAAATCTGTCTTTTTCAAAGCCAAACCCATGGCCGCAAAGATAGAAAAAATGAGCGTTCTACAAGAAGCCCATTTATCAATTAATTCCGGTAAAGAACTTTGTTCTTACACAAGATCATCCTTGTGGCAAGAGGTCATATCAACTGGATCCTCATTGTAGCCTAAAATGACGCAATTAGGATCCGATGAGCAAAGCAAATCCGTTTGATTCTGAAGAGGAATCACTTCCATCTTCGGCGGTTGATATGAGAATTTCTGTTTATTATTCATATTAAATTAATTAACGTCAATATTATCCGGCAAACAACTAGGATCATTACTACAATCCAATAATGTTGAGTTGCAGGGCATTTCTACGACATCCATTTCCGGTTTTTCATATGTCTTTTTATTTTCCATCTTTTACCTCACAATTACACGCTTACCATTATAGTAATATGTACCCTTAGCCGTGGGCTTTCCATTGAGTCGACGACCAGATAAATCATACCAACGATCCATCTTCAGTTCGCCTGTTTTGGTATTTAACTCTCCACCACCAATAACAATGCCCTTTTGACCTATAATTTCTACATCTACTACATCAGGGATCGATTCAAGAGCATAATTATATGCATCCCTCGATTTCGCCAATGCACGAGTATTGTCGTAAACTAAATAGGCTCTCATTGGAAGCAGCGTAGCCTCGGTAAACTGGCTAGTCTTAAATCTAAAGAATTTACCTTTTGTCAAGCCATTTTTATCTTCAGCAGAATAACCATATCCATAATTCCAATCCGGATGAGATTCATTCAAGACGACCTTTTCATACGAGCCCTTGAAAACCCAACGATTATCCACAGAAGGATTCATTTTTTCCGTGCTAAAGGAAACCGGTTTACTCAAATTAAACGTGATATTCTTAGAATCCGGGTCAGCAATAAAGATATACGGTTTGTTAGCTTTCAATTCGTTATCTTCTGGTACCATAACACGGAAAGTCCATTTATTCGTTTCAGACGAATATTCCATTGCCTTAAATTCGCAGAACTCACCGCCACTAACTTCATCCAAACTTACCGTAAAGGGGAACATAACAGTTGACTTTAAGCCACCAGAAAAGTCACGTTTGAAAACAATCTGGTCAACAGAAACTTTGTCTGCCGCGGAAATATTTACAGTTTCACTAGAATTTCCATCAATTTCGGCAACGGTCTTGTCGGAATATTCAGTAATCGTCACTGCACCAAAATGTCTTACCACAGGATCCTTCACCCAATGCGGATACAGGTTCAAATCTGCATTATCAGCATAGGTTGCGCCAAAATCATAAGCCTTATCACCATCAGGGGTCAAAGACCATCCATCTTGAGTATAACCATCGCGAATAAAGAAGCCCGCGCCCTTCAAAGTGATGGACTCTTTATAGGCCTTCTTGTCACTGGAGGCCGTACCATCAGAATTATTATCTGCCACATAGGTAATGACATAAATTTCGGTTTCCCACTTGGCAAACAAAGTCTTGTTTCCGGTCGAACCTTGAGTGATCTGCGTAGCCTTTTCAGTAAAGGCTTCGTCATAGAACCAACCGATGAATTTAGCACCTTCCATTGCAGGGTCAGCAAGTACAATCGTTTCAGAAGTCACATTATAAAGTGCCGGATTATCCTTGCTATTAGTCCCACCGTTCAACTCATAAGTGATTTCATAGTCAACCGCTGCCCAATTTGCATACAGGACGTAGTTGTCATCAATTTCGGTATCAAATTTAAAGGCTTCTTTGCATGCCGGATCCTTGCACCAGCCCGTATACTTATAGCCGTCATCGGGTGTCGGCGCAGGCGGTTCGGTCAACTTTTCACCCTTATTCACATTGACAAAATCAACCTTTGTCTTGCCATGACCATTTGCATCGTAAACAACGGTAAAGGTGATTGCTTTAGTCCAAGATGCATAAAGAGTCATGTTTTCTGTTGCAGTCAAGTCATCCAAATGCAGAGTATCTTTATCCGAAATTTCATCTTCAGATTCAAACACATGAGATTCAGTAGACCAGCCTGTAAAATAGTATGTATTGCCCTTTTCATCGGTAACAGGATCAAAGGCGGTGAAACCTTCCGCAGACACCATATCACCCTTGGCAACCTTTATAGTCATCGTCTTGGAACTATCAGCGAAAGTACCCATTGCAGCATCAAAGGTGATATCAAAATACGGATACCACACAGCATAAACCGTCGTCTGTTCCTTCAAAACACCCAAATCTTCATCGGGTTTGGTAGCGTTTTCATCTAAAGACCAACCGGCAAAAGCACTGTCGGCATGAGACGGAACGCTAATTTCTTCAGCGGTAATCTTTGCACCCTTGGCAAGGACTTTCTTCGTCTTCGCATTTTCACCAAATGCACCGCTCTTGGCATTAAAGATAACCTTAAAGCCATCAGAGCCGTTTAAAGATACACCAGACACACCCACGGACCACGGAGAACTTTCACTGCATTCCCCATTAACAATTTCGCCACCATTCAAGGCGCAAATATGTTCTTCCAAATTCACATCGGAAGCGCCAACCGATTTATCGCTCACATTAGCGCTTTTTGCTGCAGCTCCAACACCGGACTTAGCAACATCGGATTCGTAAACACAATCTTCAACATTGAGTTTGGTATTACCATCCACCTGTTTGCCTACAATGGCACCAACAGCACCATTTGCCATACTTTCAAGTGTTTCGCCTGCATAAACACAAGATTTAACCGTTACCGTACTATTCTTCTTGACAAGTCCAACAATACCACCTACTTGAGCGTCATTGCCAGAAACACGGATATTCACTTCGCTCAAGCAATTTGAAATCGTTCCCTTATGAACGTTTCCAGCAATGCCACCGACTCCTTGTCCCATTCCACTAGTCTGGATAGAACCAGAAGCAGCACAACCATCGATTAATCCATTTTCCTGCCAACCAACGAAAGCTCCAACAGAAATCTGACTTGTCGTTCCCACAAGGCCCATATTAGAAGAACTTTGAAGATCCACATTTTCAAGGACCAAGTTCTTTATGGTACCACCACTCATTGCACCGACAAGTCCCACATTCTGTGCATATCTAGGATTATTCATTTTTTGGGCAAGTTCGGCACCATTAATTCTCAGGTTGGAAATGGTATGACCATTTCCGTCAATTGTTCCTTGAAATTTTTTTTCACCACCACCACCACAAATCGGGACGAACAATTCGCCCCCCAGGTCAAGGTCCGCATCTAGCCTTGCATTCACCTTGTACATTTGAGTTGTACCATCACCGGTCAACTTATAGTTAGTTGTATCAGAGAACCAAGCTAGTTCTTCTGCGCTCGTAATGATAAACACACCGTTTTCGTCTTGCTGCGGACGAACCTTCGAAGTTCCGTTCCAGGCAGCGAAAGCCTGTGTTACAAACAACATAAGGGCGCATACAAATACACCACAAAATCTATTCGTGAGAATATTCTTGTCCATCAAAACCAACCTCGTTTTTATTGACGGGCATAATATAGACTTATCCCCACCAAAATCAAAGGGATTTGCATCACACCACGTTTGTCAAAATAACAACACCTGCGAAATTTGCTCAAAATCGCCAATTATAAGATTATTTTAAGATTTCTGACAGAAACATACTACATTTGTAAGGTGCCGTTTTAAGCTCAAAAACGGCATTTTAACACACAAAAAGGCGTTTTTAGACCGTTTCTGGCAACACTTTTGTGCGGCGAATGAAAGAAAGCGTTTCTTTTTCGCCCTTTTCCGCCAGCATTTTCAGAAGGAAAAGCAGCTTTTTATACGTCTTTTCCGTCATTTTTTCGCGAGCCGAGCTCCGTGTCAGATAAAGTAACGGGGACTCCTGCGTATAAGTTAATTTGTTGTAAGTCTTGGACGCAGCTACGCGATCGCAGAACATTTCCTTGATGTAGCGATCCGGCATATCCATCGGCACCAGCTTTTTAGTCGCCATTTCGTAATCGTACCAAAACTCAAAATGGTGCTTGTTTCGGCCCTTGTGGTGCATCCATGCGAGGCTGTAACCCTTGTCATTTCGTTCGCCGTTGTTTGGCGACTGGTCACCCATATAATACTTCGCCCCAGGAATAAACTCCGTCGGGCTATACTTTGAAAGGTCATGGAACAAACCCTGAAAGCCGATTCCCGCCTTAAAGCACAAGCGAATGACCTCGTTACGGTGCTTGGTAATCGTTATAAAATGCTTAATAGGATGAAAACTCACAAAACCAATTATAGTTTTTTCAAAAGATTCTCTCATCTTCCTTTCTACCGTCTACTTCCTACTGTCTACTTTTTCTACATTTCGTGCTGAAATTTGGCGCCAAGTCCCAAATGGCGCTGCTGTTTTTAAAAGACACAAAAGAGGATTATTATGCCGAAACTTCGTTCGCTCAAGACTATGGAAGGCCGCGAAATGGCCGGTGCACGCGCCCTGTGGCACGCAACTGGAACCAAGGTGGAAGACTTTGGTAAGCCCGTGATTTGCGTGGTGAACAGCTACACCCAGTTTGTTCCGGGACACGTTCATCTGAAGGACTTGGGCCAGGTAGTCGCCCGTGCGATCGAAGCTGCCGGTGGTGTTGCCAAGGAAATGAACACCATCGCCGTGGACGACGGTATCGCCATGGGCCACGACGGCATGCTCTACAGCTTGCCGAGCCGCGACCTGATTGCAGACTCTACCGAATACATGGCTAACGCCCACCGCGCCGACGCCCTCGTTTGCATCTCTAACTGCGACAAGGTGACTCCGGGTATGCTCATGGCTGCCATGCGCCTCAACATTCCGGCAATCTTCGTTTCTGGCGGCCCGATGGAAGCTGGCCACGTCACCACGAAGGACGGCAAGGACCGCGCCCTCGACCTGATCGACGCCATGATCGATTCCGCCGACAACACAATCAGCGACGAAGAAGTGGCCGCCATCGAAGCTAATGCTTGCCCGACTTGCGGTTCCTGCTCCGGCATGTTCACCGCAAACTCCATGAACTCCCTTACCGAAGCTCTCGGCCTTAGCCTCCCGGGCAACGGCACCATCGTTGCAACGCATGCCGAACGTAAGAAGCTCTTCGAAGCTGCCGGTAAGCGTATCGTGGAACTCTGCCACCAGTATTACGATTTGAACGACGAAAGCATCCTCCCGCGCAGCATCGCCACGAAGGACGCCTTCGAAAACGCCATGCGCCTCGACATCGCCATGGGCGGTTCCTCCAACACCGTGCTCCACTTGCTCGCCGTCGCACAGGAAGCTGGCGTCGACTTCACCATGAAGGACATCGACCGCCTCTCCCGCAACACGCCGTGCATCTGCAAGGTCGCCCCGACCGTCCACAACATTCACGTGGAAAACGTGAACCGCGCTGGCGGCATCATGGGTATCCTCGGTGAACTCGACCGTATGGGTCTCATCCACAAGAATGCAAAGACCGTTCACGCCGCTACAATGGGCGAAGCTCTCGAAGTGAACGACCTCAAGCGTAACCCGAGCGCCGAAGCCAAGCAGCGCTACCTTGCTGGCCCGGGCCGCAAGTACAATATCGAAGCCTTCTCGCAGAACTTCATGTACCCCGACCACGACCTCGACCGCGCAAACGGCGCTATCCGCGACGGCGAACACGCCTACACCAAGGACGGCGGCCTCGCTGTTCTGTACGGTAACCTCGCTATCGACGGTTGCATCGTGAAGACCGCAGGTGTGGACGAATCCATCTGGAAGTTCACCGGCCCGGCTATCGTGTTCGAAAGCCAGGAAGAAGCCGTCGAAGGCATCCTCGGCAACAAGGTGAAGGCTGGCGACGTCGTCGTCATCCGCTACGAAGGCCCGAAGGGTGGCCCCGGCATGCAGGAAATGCTCTACCCGACCTCTTACCTCAAGAGCCGTCACCTCGGCAAGTCCTGTGCCCTCCTCACCGACGGTCGTTTCGCCGGCGGTACCAGCGGTCTCTCCATCGGTCACGCTTCTCCGGAAGCTGCCAACAAGGGTAACATCGGCCTCGTGCACACGGGCGACGTTATCGAAATCGATATTCCGAACCGCACCATCAATGTGGAACT
>JAEEGG010006208.1_pt1 | contig 28088 bp, 37 predicted proteins | sample 9134161 | NCBI WGS metagenome assembly JAEEGG01 (sample SAMN16246543, study PRJNA631951) | gut metagenome | biome: gut microbiome; feature: rumen; material: CR-attached | host: Bos | place: Iran: Karaj | collected 2018-10 | reverse complement strand
CAGGCTCATACAAGGTGGGAGTTAAGCTGCACCCCAAGGTTACCGTGGACCTGAAGGTGGATGTGGAACTCACCTGAGTTTTTATCTGTTGCTATATGGTTTAAAAGGGCGGATCTGCTTTGACTAAAGGCGAATCCGTCTTATGTTTCCTACATGAGTATATTTGCTGTATACATATATATAGGTAGAAACACAATTAGAGAAGGTATATATACATGGACGAAGCTGCTATAAAAAGAACACCGCCGAACGATGCCAGTGCAGAACAGGCCGCAATCGGCGCTATGATAAATGATAATGAAATGATCCCGATAGTGGCGGAAATCATCACGGCTGCGGATTTTTACCAGCCCAGATACGCTAAACTCTTTGAGACGATCATAAAGATGAATGATGAGCGTCAGCCCGTCGATATCATCACATTGAGCGATAAGCTGGCAGAACTCGGAGTACCGAAAGAAGAGGCGGACATAAAGTTCTTAAGAGAGCTGACATTGTCTGTGCCTACCTCGGCCCGTGCAAAGTATTATGCTGAAATAGTAGCTAAAAAGGCCACCTTAAGGAGACTGGTAAAGGTTTCCGACGAGATAGCAAATGAGTGTTACAGTGACGGCAATACTTTGGAGAACATCCTGGATACCAGCGAGAAGCTGATATACGACATTTCGCAGAAACGCAGGATGCGTGACTACGAAGATATCAGGGATACCGTTATGAAAGTCCTTGATAACATAGATGCAGCCTCAAAGAACTCGGGCTCCGTTACGGGCATATCCACAGGCTATTATGACCTGGACTATAAGACGGCAGGCTTCCAGAAATCAGATCTTTTGCTTTTGGCTGCCCGTCCTTCGATGGGAAAAACAGCTTTGGCACTTAATATCGCAGAGCACGTAATACTAAAGGAAAAGATACCTACCGTATTTTTCAGTCTCGAAATGTCAAGGGAACAGCTAGTAAACAGACTGATATCGATGAACTCGAGGGTTGATGCCCAGAAAATCCGTACGGGAAAACTGGAGCCGGATGAGTGGGGGAACCTTGTAGCGAGCGCAAGGGAGCTCGGTGAATCGACTCTGATAATAGACGATACTCCCGGTATATCCGTCAGGGAGATGAGATCAAAGTGCAGAAAACTCAAGATGGATAAGGGTCTCGGCTTTATCATAATAGACTACCTTCAGCTGATGACAGCCGGCGGCAGGTCTTCGGAGTCCAGGCAGCAGGAGATATCCGAGATATCGAGATCCCTAAAGGCACTTGCCCGTGAGATCAACTGTCCCGTACTTGCACTTTCACAGCTCTCACGTGATGTAGAAAAGAGAGACAACAAGAGACCCCAGCTTTCGGACCTTAGAGAGTCGGGAGCCATAGAGCAGGATGCCGACGTGGTAATGTTTATCTACAGGGATGAATATTATAATAAGGAATCCGAGAAAAAAGGCATAGCCGAAGTCATCATAGGAAAACAGCGTAACGGTCCCACCGGTACCATAGAGCTGGGTGCACAGCTGCAGTATTCACGATTTGTAAACTTACAGAAATAAAAAAGAAAAATCCCCCGGAAAAATCCGGGGGGTTTGGTTTCTAAATGAAAAAACCGTACTTAAGCCTGCTGAGGAGCACCTACGGGGCAGGTCTCTGCGCATGCGCCGCAATCTACACAAGCGTCTGCGTTGATCTCGTACTTGCCATCACCCTCTGCGATAGCACCTGCGGGACAACCCTCTGCACAAGCACCACAGCTGATGCAGTCTTCACTGATCTTATAAGCCATTTTAAATATCCTCCTTCTTAATATAGAGATTCCAATATAGACATTACTGCCTAAAAGCATAATATACTATAATTTGCAAAATTACAAGTAAAAAAATTATAAAAAAATAAAAATTTTCAAAAAAAGTTCTTGCATTTTGAAAAAATCTGTGCTATTATGTCTCTTGCTGTGAGTTGATAGCGTAGAAGCGTGAGGTTGCTGCGGGCTCAAAACCGCAGGTTTTCCGTGGAGCGAATGTCAAGTTTACAAAACTGACGACAAGTCACTGTACAATTGAATTTCTGCCGCGAGCAGATAAACCGTGAGTAAATCACTGTTTTTCAGCCGGGTCGAAACCCGGTCTTAATTTTGAGAGAGACATGAAACACACGGGTGAGTGTACAGTCGCCGCTTGTTGTACTTTCCAAAAAAGTGCGAAAAGGAGGAGACTTTTTTTATGGCAAATCAGGTAATGAGAATCACACTTAAGGCTTATGATCATCAGTTAATTGATGCTTCTGCAGCTAAGATCGTTGAGACTGTTAAGAAGACAGGCTCAAAAGTTAGCGGTCCTGTTCCGCTTCCTACTAAGAAGGAAGTTATCACAATTCTTCGTGCTGTACATAAGTACAAGGATTCAAGAGAGCAGTTCGAGCAGAGAACTCATAAGAGACTTATCGATATCATCACACCTACCCCTAAGACAGTCGATGCTTTATCAAGACTCGAGATGCCTGCAGGTGTATATATCGACATCAAGATGAAATAATTTCATCACCCACATCACAAACTTTGATAGTAATCCTTTAAGGTTTATATAGGAAAGAAACGCACCGGGGCGACCCGGAAAACAGACTCCTGTACAACCATCTAGAATGAACACAGGCACGGATTTGCGCGTGTTCCGCTGTAGATTACTATCTAGTATGAATGCTTATGCATTCCGCTGTAGATTAACAAGGAGGAAAAACATGAAGAAAGCTATTTTAGCTCAGAAGATCGGCATGACCCAGATCTTCTCAGAGAACGGTGTGTTAACACCCGTTACAGTCCTCGCCGCTGGTCCCTGCGTAGTTACACAGGTAAAGACAGTTGAGAACGACGGCTATGAGGCAGTTCAGGTTGGCTTCGGCGAGATCAGAGAGAATCTCGTAAACAAGCCTAAGAAGGGACACTTTGCAAAAGCAGGTGTTTCATCAAAGAGATTTCTTAAAGAGTTCAAGTTTGAAAACGCAGCTGAGTATTCTTTAGGACAGGAAATCAAGGTTGACATCTTCGCAGTAGGCGACAAGATCGATGCTACCGGTATTTCAAAGGGAAAAGGATTCCAGGGTGCTATTAAGCGTCACGGATTATCACGCGGACCTATGAAGCACGGTTCAAAGTACCACAGACATGCAGGTTCAAACGGTGCAGCTACTTCACCCGGTAGAGTATTCAAGGGAAAGCATATGCCCGGACAGACAGGTAACGTAAAGGTTACAGTTCAGAACCTTGAGGTAGTAAGAATTGACACTGAGAACAACGTAATCCTTGTAAAGGGTGCGGTTCCCGGACCTAAGAAGTCAATGATCGTTCTGAAAGAAACAGTTAAGAAAGCAAACTAACGCTTTAAGAAAGGAGGTTACTTCAAATGGCAACAGTTAAAGTTTACAATATGGAAGGCGCTGAAGTAGGAAGCATCGAGCTTAACGATGAAGTATTCGGCGTTGATGTAAATACACATGTAATGCATATGGCAGTTGTATCCCAGCTTGCAAACAAGCGTCAGGGAACACAGAGCGCCAAGACCCGCGCAGAAGTTAGAGGCGGCGGAAGAAAGCCCTGGAGACAGAAGGGAACCGGACATGCACGTCAGGGTTCAACAAGATCTCCTCAGTGGAAGGGCGGCGGAGTTGTATTCGCACCCAAGCCCAGAGATTACTCCTTCAAGATGAACCGTAAGGAGAAGGCTCTCGCAATCAAGTCAGCACTTACATCAAGAGTACTTGAGAGCAAGTTCTTCGTACTTGATTCACTTGCATTTGATGAGATAAAGACAAAGAAGATGATAAGCGTCCTTGATAACCTTAATGTGGACAAGGCACTTGTAGTACTTGACAAGAAGGATGAAAACGTAATCCTTTCAGCAAGAAATCTTCCTAACGCTACTACAGTTACATCAAACGCACTTAACGTATATGATATCCTTAAGTATGACAAGATGATCATCACAAAGGATGCGGTAGCACAGATCGAGGAGGTGTACGCATAATGGCAGACTTAAAGTATTATGATGTGCTCTTAAAGCCCATCGTTACAGAGAAGAGCATGGCTATGCAGGCTGAAAAGAAGTATACATTTTCAGTAAACACCGATGCTACAAAGACACAGATCAAGGAAGCTGTTGAGAAGATGTTCAAGGACGTAAAGGTAGAGAAGGTTAACACCATGAACCTTGACGGAAAGCTTCGCCGCAGAGGAAATACTCAGGGCAGAAGATCAGCAGTTAAGAAAGCAATCGTTCAGTTAACAAAGGACAGTGCTGAGATCGATTTATTCTAATTGAGAATATACACTATAGGAAGTGAAAGATCTTCCTGATAAGAAAAAGGAGAATAAAAATGGGAATTAAGAAATACAACCCCTATACACCCTCCAGAAGAAGCATGACAGGATATGATTTCCAGGAGATCACAAAGACTACTCCCGAGAAGTCACTCGTTGTTACACTTAAGAAGAATGCAGGACGTAACAACCAGGGCAAGATCACTGTCAGACATCAGGGTGGCGGTTACAGAACAAAGTACAGAATTATAGATTTCAAGAGAAATAAAGATGGTATCCCTGCTGTAGTTAAGGCTATCGAGTACGATCCCAACAGAACAGCAAATATCGCACTTATCTGCTATGCAGACGGACAGAAGGCATACATCCTTGCACCTGCCGGACTTAAGGTAGGCGACAAGATCATGAACGGTGAGAATGCAGAAGCATTCGTAGGCAACTGCTTACCTCTTGCAAACATCCCCGTTGGTGCTGAAATCCACAATATAGAGCTTTATCCCGGACGTGGCGGTCAGCTTGTAAGAGCTGCAGGAAACGCTGCACAGCTTATGGCTAAGGAAGGAAAGTACGCAATCCTTCGTCTTCCTTCAGGCGAAATGAGAATGGTTCCGATCATCTGCCGTGCAACAATCGGTGTTATCGGAAACGGAGAGCACAACCTTGTAAACATCGGTAAGGCAGGACGTAAGAGACATATGGGTATCAGACCTACTGTACGTGGTGCAGTTATGAACCCTTGCGACCATCCTCACGGTGGTGGTGAAGGTAAGAACGGTATCGGTCGTCCCGGTCCTTCAACTCCTTGGGGCAAGCCTGCTCTTGGTCTTAAGACACGTAAGAAGAACAATAAGTCAAACAAGCTCATCATTCGTCGTAAGAATGGTAAGGCAATAGCTAAGTAAGAAAGGAAGGTTGGCACATGGCACGTTCATTAAAGAAGGGACCTTTTGCAGATGATCATCTGCTTAAGAAGGTTGATGCGGTTGTAAAGTCAGGCGACAAGACAGTTATTAAGACTTGGTCCAGACGTTCAACAATCTTCCCTAATTTCGTTGGATTAACAATCGCTGTTTATGACGGAAGAAAGCACATCCCGGTATATGTAACCGAGGATATGGTTGGACATAAGCTTGGTGAATTCGTTGCTACCAGAACCTACAAGGGACATGGTAAGGACGAAAAGAAGACCGGTAAAAAATGATTAGTCGCGTTTAAATATTGCAGCTTAGTTCTGCAGGAAGAGTACAAGCGGAGGACCGCTTAATAAGGAGGATTTTAGTAATGGCAAAAGGTCATAGATCCAAAATCAAGAGAGAGAGAAATGAACAGAAGGATACACGTCCTTCAGCAAAGCTCTCTATGGCCAGAGTATCAGTACAGAAGGCTTGCTTCGTACTTGATGCCATCAGAGGCAAGAGCGTAACAGAGGCGCTCGGTATCTTAGCTTACAACCCCAGATATGCATCAGCAGTTATCGAAAAGCTTTTAAAGAGCGCAGTAGCTAACGCTGAGAATAATAACGGTATGGATTCATCAAAGCTCTATGTTGAAGAGTGCTATGCAAACTGTGCTCCTACAATAAAGAGAATGCATCCCAGGGCACAGGGCAGAGCTTATCGTATCTTAAAGAGATGCAGTCACATCACAGTAGTGCTCAATGAAAAATAATCTAGAGAAAGGAGCTTATATAATATGGGACAGAAAGTAAATCCTCACGGATTAAGAGTCGGTGTTATCGCTGATTGGGATTCAAATTGGTATGCTGAGAGCGATTTCGCAGACAATCTTGTGGAAGATTACAATATCAGAAAGTTTTTAAAGAAGAAGTTATACAGCTCAAGCGTTTCAAAGATTGAAATTGAGCGTGCTGCAGATAAGGTTAAGGTTACAGTACACACCGCTAAGCCCGGTATGGTTATCGGAAAAGGCGGAGAGGGTATTGAGAAGCTTAAGGCAGAAGTTGCTAAGCTTACAAAAGGCAAGCTTAACCTCGAAATCAAAGAAATCAAGAGACCTGACGGAAACGCACAGCTTGTTGCAGAGTCAATCGCTCAGCAGCTTGAGAACCGTGTTTCTTTCAGACGTGCTATGAAGAGCACCATGTCAAGGACCATGAAGTCAGGCGCAAAGGGAATCAAGACCTCTTGCTCAGGCCGTTTAGGCGGTGCCGACATGGCTCGTACCGAGTTCTACAGCGAGGGCACTATCCCGCTTCAGACACTCCGTGCTGACATCGACTATGGTTTTGCTGAGGCAGATACCACATATGGTAAGGTCGGTGTAAAGGTATGGATTTATCATGGTGAGGTACTTCCTTCCAAGAAGAATTCTGACAAGAAGCAGAAGGAAGGCAAGGAAGGTAAGGAAGGGAGCGTGAAGTAATATGTTAATGCCCAAGAGAGTAAAGCGCAGAAAGCAGTTCCGCGGAACCATGAGAGGAAAGGCTCAGAGAGGTAACGTTATTTCATACGGTGAGTATGGTCTTGTTGCTACAGAGCCCGCATGGATCAAGTCAAATCAGATAGAGGCAGCCCGTGTTGCCATGACACGTTACATCAAGCGTGGTGGTCAGGTTTGGATCAAGATTTTCCCTGACAAGCCCGTTACCACAAAGCCCGCTGAAACACGTATGGGTTCCGGTAAAGGAACTTGTGAGTACTGGGTAGCAGTAGTTAAGCCCGGACGTGTAATGTTCGAGATTGCCGGTGTAAGTGAAGAGATCGCAAAGGAGGCACTTCGTCTCGCTATGCATAAGCTTCCTGTTAAGTGCAAGATCGCAGCTAAGGCAGATTTAGAAGGAGGTGCCGGCAGTGAAGAGTAAGAAATACTTAGAGGATCTCAGAAAGAAGTCCGAGACAGAGTTAAACGAAGAATTAGTAGCTGCTAAGAAGGAACTTTTCAATTTAAGATTCCAGAACGCAACTAACCAGTTGGAGAATACCAGCAGAATCACTGAGGTAAAGAGAAACATTGCCAGAATCAACACCTGCCTTGCAGCTGCAAGGAACCAGTAATGACAAGGTGCGGAAAGGAGAAAAGCTGTGGAAAGAAACTTAAGAAAAGTTCGTACCGGTAAGGTAGTAAGCGATAAAATGGATAAGACGATCGTTGTAGCAGTAGTAGATAACGTAAGACATCCTCTTTACAACAAGATCGTTAAGAGAACATACAAGTTAAAGGCACATGATGAGAACAATGAGTGCAAGATCGGCGACAGAGTAAAGGTTATGGAGACCAGACCTCTTTCAAAGGATAAGAGATGGAGACTTGTTGAGATTATTGAGAAGGCTAAATAAGCTTTAGGAAGGAGTTAACATGATTCAATCCGAATCTAGATTACGTGTTGCCGATAACACCGGAGCAAAGGAACTCCTTTGCATCCGCGTAATGGGCGGATCTACCAGAAGATATGCCAACATCGGTGATACTATAATTGCTACTGTTAAAGATGCAACACCCGGCGGAGTTGTTAAGAAGGGTGAAGTTGTTAAGGCGGTTGTTGTTCGTTCAGTAAAGGGTGCTCATCGTAAGGACGGTTCCTATATAAGATTTGATGAAAACGCAGCAGTTATCATCAAGGATGATCTTACACCTAAGGGAACACGTATTTTCGGACCCGTAGCTAGAGAGCTGAGAGAGAAGCAGTTTATGAAGATAGTTTCTCTTGCTCCTGAAGTATTATAAGGAGGAGGAACCGCATATGTTAAAGATTAAGAAGGGTGATACTGTAAAGATCATCGCAGGAAAAGAAAAAGGTGAAGAGGGCAAGGTACTTAAGGTTGTTGACGGAAAGCGCGTTATCGTTGAAGGCAAGAACCAGGTAACCAAGCACACAAAGCCCAGCCAGGATAACCCCAAGGGTGGTATTATCCATAAGGAAGCACCTATTGATATTTCAAACGTAATGTACGTTCATAAGGGAAAGCCCACCAGAGTTGGCTTCAAGTTTGTTGATGGCAAGAAGGTCCGTTTTGCAAAGTCTACGGGCGATGTTATCGACTAATAGAGAATAGGAGGAAAAGACTTTGGCTCGTTTAAAAGATTTTTATTTTGACACAGTTAGGGACGCTATGGTTAAGAAGTTCGGTTACAAGAACCCCATGGAAATCCCGAAGATCGAGAAGATCGTTGTAAATATGGGCGTTGGTGAGGCTAAGGAAAATATCAAGGCTCTTGAGTCAGCTGTTAAGGATATGGAAATCATCACCGGACAGAAGGCAGTTATTACCAAGGCTAAGAAGTCTATAGCAAACTTTAAGATTCGTGAAGGCGTTTCTATCGGATGCAAGACAACCCTCCGTGGCGATAAGATGTATGAGTTCATGGACAGACTTATCAACCTTTCACTTCCTCGTGTACGTGACTTCAGAGGCGTTAACCCTAACGCATTTGACGGAAGAGGAAATTATTCATTAGGTATCAAGGAGCAGTTAGTGTTCCCTGAGATCGAGTATGATAAGGTTGACAAGGTTAGAGGTATGGACGTTTGTTTCGTAACTACGGCTAAGACTGATGAAGAGGCTCGTGAGCTTCTCAGACTGTTCAGCATGCCGTTCGCTAAGTAAGGAGGATTTTATGGCAAAATTATCAATGAAATTAAAGCAGCAGCGTCCTGCTAAATTCTCTACCAGAGCATACACACGCTGCAGGATCTGCGGACGCCCCCATGCAGTACTTCGCAAGTATGGTATTTGCAGAATCTGCTTCCGTGAATTAGCATACAATGGACAGATACCCGGCGTTAAGAAAGCTAGCTGGTAAGAAGGAGGAAAAGTACAATGATGAACAGCGATCCTATTGCAGATATGCTTACAAGAATCCGTAATGCAAATACTGCAAAGCATGATACAGTTGATGTTCCCGCTTCAAAGATGAAGGTTTCAATCGCTAACATCCTTCTTTCTGAGGGCTATATCAAGTCTTTCGAGCTTGTTGATGCCGGAGCATTCAAGAACATCCACATTACATTAAAGTATGGCAAGGATAAGAACGACAAGGTTCTTACCGGTTTAAAGAGAATTTCCAAGCCCGGTCTTAGAGTTTACGCAAACGTTGAAGACCTTCCTAAGGTATTAGGCGGACTTGGTACAGCCATCATTTCAACAAACAAAGGTGTAATCACCGATAAAGAAGCACGCAAGGCTAACGTAGGCGGAGAAGTTCTCTGCTTCGTATGGTAAAAGCTTAGTGAGTATACAGATATTAGACGCAAGCTTGCTTGCAGGCTAATAATATGGATACGAACGTGCAAATCCATGAGCAAGAAGCGGTGCGAAGCAGCGCGTGATTGTGAATGGATTTGAGGATTGCGAGAGCGAAGCGGAGCAATCCGTAGCTTTTAAGAGTATATTATTGAATGGAGGTACGGGCATGTCACGTATAGGTAAGATGCCAATCGCTATACCTGCTGGCGTTACAGTAGATGTAGCAGAAAATAATACGATCACCGTTAAGGGACCTAAGGGAACTCTTACAAGAGTTCTTTCACCTGAAATGGAAATCAAAGTAGAAGGCGCTGAGGTTGTTGTAAACAGACCTAACGACCTTAAGAGAAGTAAGTCACTTCACGGACTTACAAGAACACTTATTAACAATATGGTAGTAGGTGTTACACAGGGTTACGAGAAGGCTCTTGAAATCAACGGTGTTGGTTACAGAGCAGCTAAAGAAGGAAAGAAGCTCGTTTTAAACCTTGGTTACTCACATCCTGTTAATATGACAGATCCCGATGGGATTGAGTCAACTGTTGATAACAACAGAATAGTTGTTAAGGGTATCGACAAAGAGAAGGTTGGTCAGTACGCAGCTGAGATCAGAGACAAGAGAAGACCTGAGCCTTATAAGGGCAAGGGAATCAAGTATGTTGATGAAGTGATCAGGCGTAAGGCCGGCAAGACAGGTAAGAAGTAAGGAGGGACTTTAGAATGTTTAAGAAAGAAAGTAGAACAAAAATTCGTGAAAAGAAGCATATGAAGGTTCGCAATCGTTTCTCCGGTACCGCTGAAAGACCTCGTCTTGCAGTATTCAGAAGCAATGAGCATATGTATGCTCAGATCATTGATGATACTGTAGGTAACACACTGGTTGCTGCATCAACGGTTGAGAAGGATGTAAAGGCAGAGCTTGAGCATACAAATACTGTTGAAGCTGCTTCCTATCTTGGAACAGTAATTGCGAAGAGAGCACTTGATAAGGGAATCAAGACAGTCGTATTCGACCGTGGCGGTTTCATATATCAGGGCAAGGTACAGGCTTTAGCTGAGGCAGCTAGAGAAGCCGGCCTTGAATTCTAAGAGGAGGATACAGATGAAACGTTCAATTATTGATACAGCTAATATGGAATTAGAAGATAAGGTAGTTGCCATTAAACGTGTTACCAAGGTTGTAAAGGGTGGACGTAACATGAGATTCTCTGCACTTGTAGTTGTAGGTGACAAGAAGGGTCATGTTGGTGCAGGACTTGGTAAGGCAGCAGAAATACCTGAGGCTATCCGCAAGGGCAAGGAAGCTGCTATGAAGCATATGATCGAGCTTCCTCTTGATGAGAACGGAAGCGTTCCTCATGATTACATCGGAAAATTCGGTTCAGCTACTGTTCTTATGAAGAGAAGCCCCGAAGGTACCGGTATCATCGCAGGCGGCCCTGTACGTAACGTATTAGAGCTTGCAGGCTTTAAGAACATCCGTACAAAGTCACTTGGTTCAAACAACAAGCAGAACGTAGTTCTTGCTACAATCGCAGGCCTCAATGAGTTAAAGACTCCTGAGCAGGTTGCAGCAGCTCGTGGCATCAGCGTTGATGAGCTTATGGCTTAATCTTAAAGGAGGATATCATGGCAGATAAATTAAAGGTTACATTAGTAAAATCTACTATTAGTGCCCTTCCTAAGCATAAGAAGACTGTTGAAGCTTTAGGCCTTGGTAAGCTTAATTCTTCAAATGAGCTTCCGAACAACGAGGCTGTAAAGGGAATGATTTTCCAGGTTAAGCATCTGGTTAAGGTAGAGGAAATCTAATCGGTAGGGACACAGGGTTCTTATCGGAAAGGAGAACAAAATGAATTTATCAGATTTAAGACCTGCCGAGGGTTCGGTTAAGAGCAACAACTTCCGTAAAGGTCGTGGACATGCTTCAGGAAACGGAAAGACAGCAGGTTATGGACATAAGGGTCAGAAGGCTCGTTCAGGCCGTCCGAGAGCAGGATTTGAAGGTGGACAGAATCCTTTCTTCAGAAGACTGCCTAAGAGAGGCTTTAACTGCAGGAACACAAAGGAAATTATTACTATTAATGTCAGCATGCTTGAGAAGCGTTATGAGAACGGAGCTGATGTTACTATCGAAAGTCTTATGGATGTAGGTCTTATCACCAATCCTAAGGATGGAGTTAAAATACTTGGGAATGGAGAATTAACCAAGAAGCTCAATGTTAAGGTAAACGCTTTCAGCGCTGTTGCAAAAGAGAAGATTGAGGCACTTGGTGGAAAAGCAGAGGTGATCTGATATGTTTAAAACAGTCATCAATGCGTTTAAGGTTAAGGAAATCAGGATGCGTCTCCTGTTTACCCTTTTATGCCTGGTTATAGTCAGGATCGGTTCTAACATCACCGTTCCTTCTATCAACAGCGATATGCTGGCAGAGTGGGCAAACAACCAGCTTGCAAGTGGTCTTCTCGGAACACTTACAGGTGGAGCTCTTTCGAGCTTATCAATATTCGCACTCAGTATTTCTCCTTACATCAATGCAGAAATTATCATGCAGCTGCTCACCATAGCTATTCCCCGTTTAGAGGAAATGCAGAAAGATGGTGAAGATGGAAGACAGAAAATACAGAAGATTTCAAGATATCTTACTGTGGTACTTGCTCTCATCGAATCAAGCGCTATGGCTATCAGTTTCGGCAGAAGCGGATATTTTGTAAGCGGAAGCAGCTATACATTAAGAGATGTTGCTACTGTTGCACTTGCATTTACAGCAGGTACAGTATTTCTTATGTGGCTTGGTGACAAGATCACAGAGAAGGGTGTTGGAAACGGTATATCAGTTATCCTGTTGATCAACATCGTAGCTCGTCTTCCTCAAGATCTGAACACTCTGGTTACTACCTTTGTTACCGGCGCAAGCTCAGTAGTATGGGCAATAATCAGTGCAGTTATCATTGCAGTTATCATTATCGGCATGGTAGCACTTATCGTTCTTCTTCAGGATGCTGAAAGAAGAATCCCCGTTCAGTATACCAGGAAGATAGTAGGAAGGAAACAGGTCGGAGGTCAGGGTTCAAGTATTCCCTTGAAGGTTAACACTTCAGGTGTACTTCCTGTAATCTTCGCTATGTCAATCCTTCAGTTCCCTATCATCATTGCTTCGTTCTTCGGAGTACAGGGAAACAGACTCGAAGGCAGCAACTTTGGTACAAAGCTTCTGTATCTCATCGATCAGAATCACTGGTTCCATTTAAGCCCTGAGGGTGAATTTAAGTATACTTTAGGCGCTATTATCTATATAGCACTTATCCTGTTCTTCGCATATTTCTATACAGCAGTTTCATTCAATCCTATAGAGATATCGAATAACTTAAAGAAGCAGGGTGGATTTATCCCCGGTATCAGACCCGGAAAGCCCACTTCAGATTACCTTACTTCTATCCTTAACAAGGTAATCTTTATCGGAGCTATAGCACTTGCAATCGTTGCTATACTTCCTATATTCTTCACAGGAATCTTTGATGTCAGCGTTTCATTCGCTGCAACCTCTATCATCATCGTTGTAGGCGTTGTCCTTGAAACCATGAAGCAGGTTGAGTCAATGATGGCAGTACGTCATTATAAGGGATTCCTTGATAGCTAAGTAATTTGTCACCGGCGGGGAAAATTTCCTCGCCGGTTATTGTGATAATAATCATCATTGGTAGTGTAAAGTTTTCTATGAAAACTTTGCACTACGTAGGCCACGGCTTCGCGAAGCGAACTATAAATGCCGTGGCTCTCAAAAAATTTCGGAGGATGGTAATATGAAAATCGTAATGTTAGGTGCTCCCGGAGCAGGAAAAGGTACACAGGCTAAGATGCTTGCAGCTAAGTACGGCATTCCTCATATCTCTACCGGCGATATCTTCAGAGCCAATATCAAAGAAGGTACAGAGCTTGGTAAGAAAGCTAAGGAATATATGGATCAGGGTCAGTTAGTTCCCGATTCACTTACACTGGATCTGATCATGGACAGATTCAGCAAGCCCGATTGTGCAAACGGCTATGTGCTTGATGGCTTCCCCAGAACTATTCCCCAGGCAGAAGCTCTTACAGCTGCTTTAAAGGCTAAGGGTGAGAAGGTTGATTTCGCCATCAATGTAGATGTACCTGATGAGAACATCATTAACCGTATGTCCGGCAGACGCTGCTGCTTAAAGTGCGGCGGTACTTTCCATGTAAAATACAATCCTCCTAAGACAGAAGGCATCTGTGACCTCTGTGGCGCAGAACTCGTTATCCGTGATGACGATAAGCCCGAGATAGTAAAGAAGAGACTCGTGGCATACCACGATCAGACACAGCCCCTCATTGACTACTATGAGAAAGAGGGAGCATTAAAGAACGTTGACGGAACCGTTGATGTTGAAGTAGTATTTGAAAACATAGTAAAGATTTTAGAAGCCTGAAAGGCATAATGCGATATATTTGGCGGATGTATCGTGTGGAGACAGAGCAGAAAGGTTACAGAAATGGGAATAACAATTAAATCAGAACGAGAGATAGAGCTCATGCGCGAGGCAGGAAAGATTCTATCCAAGGTACATGATATACTCGCCAAAGAAGTAAAGCCCGGTGTATCTACCTATCATATAGATAAGATCGGGAAAGAAGCAATATATGATTTCGGATGCAAGCCGTCCTTTCTGGGATATGACGGATATCCCGCATCCATCTGTGTATCGGTAAATGATGAGGTCATCCACGGTATCCCCAGTAAGTTCAGGATACTGAAAGAAGGAGACATAGTAAGCTTAGATGCAGGCGTTATATACAAGGGCTACCAGTCAGATGCCGCCCGTACACATGCCTGCGGAGAGATATCTCCCAGAGCAAAGGAACTTATAGAGGCAACAAGACAGAGTTTCTTCGAAGGTATCAAATATGCAAAGGCAGGCCACTTTTTGCATGAGATCTCCGCAGCCGTTGAAGACTGCATAACTCCGCACGGATTTACCTGTGTAAGAGATTTCGTAGGTCACGGCATAGGTCGTGAGATGCATGAGGAGCCCCAGATACCCAACTTCCATCAGAAGAGACGCGGACCTAAGCTTTATCCCGGTATGACACTGGCCATCGAGCCCATGGTAAATATAGGCAGACCTGAAGTAGTCTGGATGGATGATGACTGGACCATTTGTACAGAGGATGGTTCACTGTCAGCACATTATGAAAATACAATACTTATAACAGAGGGTGAACCCGAGATACTCTCACTTGTTCCCCCGAGTACACTATAATATGTCGTACGATTCAAAAAAGGAGAAATTGAATGTCGAAAGCAGACGTAGTTGAAATTGAAGGCACAGTAGTAGAAAAATTACCCAATACCATGTTCCAGGTAGAGCTTGAAAACGGACACAGAGTACTTGCACACATCAGCGGCAAGCTCAGAATGAACTTCATCAAGATAGTTCCCGGAGATAAGGTAACACTTGAACTTTCACCCTATGATCTGACCAAGGGCAGGATCATCTGGAGAGATAAATAAAAATTTTTTAAATTATGCACAAAAAAAGTTTGACATTTACTTTGCGGTGTGATAGTATTAGCGTGTTGGACTTTTTTGACAATTAGAACTACAAAGAAAGGTGTGAAGAAGATGAAGGTTAGATCTTCGGTTAAACCGATTTGCGAAAAGTGCAAAGTAATCAGGAGAAAGGGAGCCATCAGAATCATCTGTGAGAATCCCAAGCACAAGCAGAGACAGGGCTGATATATTGACTGAAAACTAAATATAGATAGCACATGCTTTCTGCGTTATAATACCTGCGGGTATTATGATATTGTGGGCAAAAATCCGTGAGGATTTATTGCTAAAAAGCAGAGTGTCATCATCACTCTTGCTTTACCGTAAGGTACACAATTTAAAGCGGCTGAAAATGTTTAAGCATCACTATGCTTAAACGGGGCATACTGCCACAAGGGCAGAGTATGCTTTATGTTCACGCCGGTTTAAGACCGGCTATTATTATTTTATACGGAGGTGCAAAAGCGCGTATGGCTCGTATCAGTGGTGTTGATTTACCTAGAGATAAGCGTGTAGAAATCGGACTTACCTATGTATATGGCATAGGCAGAGTTAGTTCAAACAACATTTTGGAAAAAGCTAATGTAAATCCGGACACAAGAGTTCGTGATCTTACCGATGATGAAGTTGCAAGGATCGCAAAGATCGTTGATGCAGAGTACATGGTAGAAGGTGACCTTCGCCGTGAGACAGCTCTTAACATCAAGAGACTTCAGGAAATCGGCTGCTACAGAGGAATCCGTCATAGAAAGGGTCTCCCTGTTCGTGGACAGAATACCAAGAATAATGCTAGAACTCGCAAGGGACCTAGACGTACCGTTGCGAACAAGAAGAAATAATTAGGAGGAAGGCTTAAAATGGCAGCAAAAGCAACAGCTAAAAAAGTCACAAAGAAGCGTGTTAAGAAGAACATTGACCGCGGACAGGCACATATCCAGTCATCTTTTAACAATACAATAGTTACTCTTACCGACGCTCAGGGCAATGCTATTTCATGGGCAAGTGCCGGCGGATTAGGATTCAGAGGCTCAAAGAAGTCTACTCCCTATGCAGCACAGATGGCAGCTGAGACCGCAGCAAAGGCAGCAGTTGTACATGGCTTAAAGTCAGTAGATGTTATGGTAAAGGGTCCCGGTTCAGGACGTGAAGCAGCAATCCGTGCACTGCAGGCATGTGGAATCGATGTTACAAGCATCAAGGATGTTACTCCGGTTCCCCACAATGGATGCAGACCACCCAAGCGCAGAAGAGTATAATAGGAGGTATATAAAGACATGGCAAGAGATATGGGTCCCGTATTAAAGAAGTGCAGATCTTTAGGCATTGAGCCCGGTTTCCTCGGAATTGACAAGAAGTCAAACAGGACTTTTGCAAGGGCTGGTAAGAAGGTCAGCGAATACGGATTACAGTTAAAAGAAAAGCAGAAGGCTAAGTTCATTTACGGCGTACTTGAGAAGCCTTTCAGAAATATGTTTGCAAAGGCTGAGAAGATGAGAACAGGCACAGCAGGTGAGAACCTGATGATCCTCCTCGAGCTCAGACTTGATAATGTTCTTTTCCGTTTAGGAATAGGCAGAACCAGGAAGGAAGCCAGACAGATCGTTGATCACAGACATGTACTTGTAAACGGCAAGTGCGTAAACATTCCTTCATACACAGTAAAAGCAGGCGATGTTATCTCCATCAAGGAGAAATTTAAGTCAGCACAGAGATATAAGGATATCCTTGAAGTTACCGGCGGCCGTTTAGTTCCCGCTTGGCTTGAGGCAGACCATGAGAATCTCACAGGTACAGTAAAAGAGCTTCCAACAAGGGATCAGATCGATGTTCCTGTAAATGAGGTGCTTATCGTCGAGTTGTACTCCAAATAATAATCAAATAAAGAATAAGGAGGGTTCAAGTAAATGTTCGGTTTTGAAACGCCATCACTTGAAATTGCAGAGATCTCTGAGGACAAGAAATATGGTCGCTTTGTTGTTGAACCGCTGGAGAGAGGTTACGGTATCACCCTCGGCAATTCTTTGAGAAGGATTATGCTTTCTTCACTCCCCGGTGCTGCTGTAAGCAGTATCAAGATTCCCGGAGTTGTTCATGAATTCTGTGGTATCCCCGGAGTTAAGGAGGATGTTACTGAGATCATTATGAATATCAAGAGCCTTGCTATTAAGAATAACAGTGACTCAGATGAACCCAAGAAAGCTTATATAGATTTTGAAGGTGAAGGAGTTGTTACAGCAGGCGATATTCATGCGGATTCAGATATTGAAATATTGAATCCTGAATTAGTAATTGCTACATTGAACGGCGGAGCTGATAGTAGACTGGAGATCGAGATGACTATCACAAAGGGCAGAGGCTACGTAAGTTCTGACAAGAACAAGAGCCCCGAGCTTCCTATCGGTGTTATAGCAGTCGATTCTATATATACTCCTGTTGAGCGTGTCAACATGAGAGTTGAAAATACCCGTGTAGGTCAGGTTACTGACTATGATAAGCTCACTTTGGATGTATGGACTAAGGGTACCATCACTCCCGAGGAGGCAGTCAGCCTCGCAGCCAAGGTATTAAGCGAGCACTTAAAGACATTCATTGATATATCCGACAAGGGCAGGGAAGCAGTTATCATTGAGCAGAAGCCCGAAATCGGCAGCACTGAAGCAGTACGTGAGATCAATATTGATGAGCTTGAGCTTTCAGTACGTTCATACAACTGCTTAAAGCGTGCAGGTATCAATACCGTTGGCGAGCTTGTAAACAAGACCGCTGATGATATGATGAAGGTTCGTAACTTAGGACGCAAGTCCCTGGACGAAGTTCTTGCAAAGCTTAAGGAACTTGGTTTATCACTTAGAGAGAGTGATGATTAATTGATTTTATACCATTTTATCAGGAGGAAAAAGAAATGGCCGGTTATAGAAAACTTGGAAGAACTGCTAGCCAGAGAAAAGCTCTTTTAAGAAATCAGGTTACAAATCTTCTTTACCATGGCAAGATCAGAACTACTGATACCAAGGCTAAAGAGATCCGTAAGATAGCTGAGAGCTTCATCGCATTAGCTGTTAAGGAAAGAGATAATTATGAGACCGTTACCGTTACTTCTAAGGTTGCCCGCAAGGATATGAACGGCGGCAGAGTTAAGGAAGAAGTAGACGGCAAGAAGGTTACCGTATTTGACGAAGTACAGAAGGAAATCAAGAAGGATAAGCCTTCAAGACTTGCTGCAAGAAGAAAGATGAATGCATTCCTTTATGACATCACTGAAGTACCTACAGAAGCAGCAGGCAAGAAGAAGGGTACCAAGAAGGTTAACCTTGCTGAGAAGCTTTTCACAGACATCGCACCTAAGTACGCAAACCGCAACGGTGGATACACACGTATCATCAAGATCGGTCCTCGTAAGGGTGACGCTGCTATGGAAGTTCTTATCGAGCTCGTATAATTACAGAATATAGAGTATATAATAAAAACACGGCAGATTCTGTCGTGTTTTTTATTTTGGACAAATCTGTTTTCAAAATGACAAGACAATAGGGAATTAAAGTGTTATGATAAACGTATGAGAATTCTCGGTGCAAAATAAGTTACTAAAGTTTATTTTTAAATAGGAGGCGCTAATGAAAAAGAATTATTATATTGTGTTGTTATTTTTGCTGATTGTATTATTAGGGTTGACGCAACAATCTGTATACGCATCTGATGAAGATGATGCATATATTAGATCGAATACAGAGTATCTTTATGATCCTGAAACTAATGAATATTTGCCAATCCAAAACATAGAAACAGAAATATCAGTTATATCTGATCAAAATGGGCATGATTATGAATTTGAACGTTTGTTTGAAGAAAAGAGGGTCAGCAATAAGGAATTTGCGGCTTCATCTCCAAAATATACAATAGATACAGCATATCAATATCCTGTTACTTGGGATTGTGAAGAATGGAAAAACTTTAACAATGTTATAGAAAAAAGGGAAGCCTGCTATGTTTCACCGGAATTGTTAAGGAATATGACTACATTAGCATTGGTAGAAACAGTTGTTAAATATCCCCTTTTAGTGGATATATTTGCTTTTGACACCATTGAAATGGGGATAGACTGGGTATCTGATTATTTTGTTGGTATAGATGAACTGTTCTCTAGAGAGGATGCCATTGAATGCTTGTTAGAGTATTCTGCGGTTATTTGTGAGGATGATGAGTATAGCGATTTTTATAAGTCCAGCATCGAAATAATTGTAAAGGTACTTGACGGAAGAGGAAATGAAGATAATAATGTTCCATCGTTTCGTTATACGAATTCTTATGTATACACACCTAATGGAAGTCAGGTTCAGGCAAGATATGGATATACATGGAGTGATTGGGGGATGACCAGTGGAGATGCCATGACTGCTCATAATGCTGTTAAGTCAGCATACCCAAATGCTGTGGAAATAACTAATGCTAATCCGAGTTATAATTGTCACTCATATGCATGGCATCAACAATCTAGTTTGAATAATTACTGGATTAGTGATCCTTCTGCATATATGACCGACGGGAGCTATTCAGCTTCAACGCCTGTGGCTGGAAGAAAAATCACTTATAAACAGAATGGAATTCTTAAGCATTCTGGTGTAGTAGAAGTAGTTGGTCCTACTACAGATACTACATATGTTACATCTAAATGGTCGTGGTATGGTTTGTTTTATCATAAGGTAAATGACTGTCCATATTATGTTACTGCTCAGAACATTTCATATTGGAAGTTGAATTGATTTGATTTGATATTTATGGCACGATGAAATAATAGTGTTCCGTTTTTACATAAATCCATTTTAAAAAAGAAAAATATTATTATAAAAAATGACTATATACAAAGCTCAGCAGTCCTGTCATCCTGAGCGAAAGCGAAGGATCCTTTAAGCTTAAAGGCATAAGATTCTTCGGTGTACTCAGAATGACAAAGCTTGTCACATGTCATAGAAATAAGCTTGCTGACTATTGTATATAGTCATTTTATAAAAAGCATGATACAATACATATAAGTTAAAGTTTTGGAGGCATACTCATGGAGTGGTTACCATATGTTCATGATGCAATAGAATATATCGAGGCCAATCTGCTTACTATTCAGAATGCACGAGAAGTGGCAAATGAATTAAGCATGTCCGAGGTACATCTCCAGAAAGGGTTTCATATAATTACAGGTTTTTCACTGGCAGAATATATAAGAGACAGAAGACTTTATGAGGCAGCTGTTGAAATAGTATCTACGGATACAGGCATAGTAGATATAGCACTGAAGTATGGATACGAGGCTCAGGATGCATTTACCAAGGCATTTATCCGGTTTCATGGCCTGGCTCCGGGTGCGCTGAGAAAAAAAGGGGACGGGTATAGAATATTCCTTCCTATAAAGGTAGAGTTGGTAGTTCATGGTGGCATGAACACAACCCTTAAGACTATAAATAAATATCCGTTTACCTTGATTGGATATCAAAGAAAAGTAGATTTCAGTGAAAATTCTGAAGACATCAAAAAATTCTGGGAAGAGTTCTATGATAAATACTATAGTGGCTTTGATGAACTGGGCGAGAAAAATGAAACAGTCAGGACTGTAGAAAAATACGGCATAGGGGAATATGGGTTATTATATAAGGATAAAGATGATAAATATACCTATATGATAGCCGGAAAGTACACCGGAGGCGATATACCGGAAGATATGTCGCTTAAAGAAATACCTGCCGGTGTCTGGGCGGTGTTTGACTACAATGGAACGGGGGTTAAATCAGGCATATCTAAAGATGAACTGGACTTTGAAAAGAAAAGGGTAGAGGAAAGCTCAGACTATGTACCAGCCTGCTGCGAATATATAGAATGGTATGAAAGTCTGGATGAAGAAAAAGATAAACCGGGGTATAGAAGCGCATTATGGATACCTGTGGAGAAAAGGACAAAAGAGGATAAAAAAATAAATAAAAAGCTTGGGAAAAAGGTTGTTATAGGAATAGGTAGCTTGATTATTGCAATGATGCTGTTGTTTTTCAATAGAAACTTACCTAAGAAAAATGCGATAGAAATTGAAGAAACCACTGTTTGTAAAAAAAATAATCACACAACAGCAAAGGTTACAGAAGGTGATTCAGAAGAAATAATAGAGTATAAAACTAAAATTGTAAAATACTCGATGAAAGATCTTGAAGAGTATATGATGATACTAATAAATCATAAGGATGATATAGGTATACAAAATATGGCTATAAATGAGCCACTTAATAAAATAATAATTTATGACCGGGGAGAAGTAGATATAGATGAGGACAGAATAAAAGAACTTATTCCTGAAGATGCATACATCATCGAAAAAAAGAAGATTGTAAAAGATGATTGATCTAGTCATACTGTAAAACCCGGTAAAAAACTGGGTAACATCAGTAATAGCAAGTCGGCATCAATTTTACTTCTGCTTTTATTATAGACAAATTTGTTTTCAAAATGACAAGACATGGTTAGTTATATTTTGATAATATGTATATATAAAAATAACAAGGGAGGGCAACTATGAAATTATATAGTAAAATATGTGTTTTATTTAGTGTAATAGTTATGTCAATATTATCGTGTACAACAGTAAACGCTTTAGCTAAGGAAGCTGATGATTCGGGTTATGATACATTCTATTATGAAGAGGACATCCTAAATGCTTGGGGGACATTTACTGATGAAGAAAGAGAAGATTATGCTGGCGTATATGTAGATGGAGATACAGTTGTTTTATTGTTTAAAGAAGATACTGATACCTTGATTAATGCGATTACAAGAAATGAAAACAATAAGCATAGATTGATTGATAATGAGAAAAAACTTCAACAGCCTTTACAGGTAAAATCTGCTAACTACTCATATGATGATCTTATGAAAATAGACGATTACCTGATTAAGAATGCATATTCTGTTAAGGGGGTTTATTCTATAGGAACAGATTACAAAGGAAACTGTTTAGATATAGGGGTTTTATGGGATGCATCTGTATCAGATGTTAAAGAAACCTTGTTCGATATGATTAAGGAAAACACAGATGTGGAAATTGTATCAGATAGTCTGCTTAATTTCCATACGGTAAAAGAGGACGATCTGATTACTTATAAGATTTCTGTAGATGGAAACTCAGAATTAATAACTGGTACAAAGCATTACAGCGCAGCTGTTGGTCACTATAGTAGCACTTATGGTCTTGGATTTATTACTACCGGACATGGCCCGTCAGTAGGAGATCCTGTTAAACTTGGTCTTATAACCGTAGGTTATGTGTCGGCTGTAAATCATAATGGAATTGATGATTCTGCTTTCGTTACATTTGCAGGGAGTCCGGGAACTCATTGGTGGACAAGTATTACGACTCAGAATGAGGCTAAAGCGTCTGTTTCACCGGCACAGGGAGTAACAATAAGAGTAAGGGGATATCAAACGACTCAATATGCAAATGCCATTATAACAGATAACAACTTTAGCTATTACAATAATCAGGACAATATATATTGGAGCGATATGCTAAAAGTGGATTATCCGGTTCAGGATGGAGATAGTGGTGGTGCAGCATACTGGTGGACAACTAATCAAAATGCTACAACAAAAGTGATAGGAGTAATTTCAGCAGGAGCCTCAACCTTTACAGTTATAGTTAAGTCAAGTAATATCAATTACTAAAAACAAATCTGGTTGGCGACTTAGTAATTATTTTGATTTTGTCGAAACCAATGATGGTTGTGTGGATAGCGATAGTGGAGGTCTTGTTTTGATAGCATATGGTGGAAGCAATGCAATAAGCGGAATTAGATTATACAATTAATGGTTATGCATACCTTTCTTGAATATGCTAAAAAAGTGTATTCAAATCACCCAGATTGTGATGTATGTTCAACAACATGCTGTCAAGTATATGACCCGACTTTAGTTACTTTAGCTGCGATGACAGCAACAACTTCAATTTTTTATAATGCTGGAGGTCAGTATAGAACTAATATAGTGATGTACAAACCTACTTCAACGACTTATGACTATATATATGGGGCTTGCTTTTGGTAAAGGAGGGGAAAACGGATTATATTTGGAAATGGGATATGTATTCGGGCAGCATGATGAGGATAGGTTAGGACTTTAAATTCGTTGTGCTGACGGATTATGATAATTGCAATGCTTTTAAAGGTATCCATACGGTTGGTTGAGGGATACCTTTTTACTTTTTTACTCTTGACATCTGTGTTTTAGGATAGTATTATATAGATGTCAGAAGCAAAGAGTACATATTTGAGCAGACATTCACAGGCATTCGACGATTTTACTTTTTGATTATTACTTTATTCATTTTTCTTCAAATTCGCTCTTGCTTTTCCCAAATGATTAAAGCAGGAGTATTGTATTCTCCTGCATGTTTTAGGCCATCGGAGAAAATGGTGCCATTTTAATGATATCATTTAATTCTGAATTATCATGATCGGATATTCATTATCCGTTTTCACAACATGAAGGAGGATTATATGTCAAAGAACTACGCCCATACCATCGATTACAGCGATGTATGGAAAACAAAAACAGGCAGCATTGGGTTTAAGCTTACGAATGATTATCTTTTCAGGGCTCTGCTGCAAAGAGACGAAAAGACGTTAAAGGCTTTGGTAGCCTCATTTTTAAGGATAGACCCTGCAAAGATCAGGGATATCGAAGTCACTAACCCGATAGTACTTGGTGAAGGTATCGAAAACAAGGAATATCATCTTGATGTAAAGGTTTCGGTTGACAACACGACCATAGACCTTGAGATGCAGGCATTACGTCATAAAGGCTGGATAGAACGGACTCTTGTGTACCTGTGCAGGGAGTTTACGGATGTTAACCATGGCGTACCTTACTCCGATGTAAAGGCGGTATGGCAGATTTCGTTTTGCGGTTTTACCCTTTTTGAAGAGAAGCCCGAGTTTCTATCAGAGTATATGATTATTAACAGAAAGGACATGGGGCAGGTTTACAGTGATAAGATCAGGATATCAAATGTGAATCTTACCCGTATTGATTTGGCTGACGAGGATGACGAGCGATATGGTCTCACGGACTGGGCGCGTCTGTTTAAAGCCGAGAAATGGGAGGAATTAGTTATGTTGGCAGAGAAAAATCCCGTAGTTGACCAGGCAGTATCAAGCATATGGTATCTTTCGGAGGACAAGAAAATACGTGATGAGATATGGAGACGCGAGGATAATGAACTTATCCAAAGGAGTATCGACGAGGATCTTGCTAAATATGAGCAGTTGAAGAAAGATATGGATAGCATGCAAAAGCGATACGACAAAACTAAACAGGAATACGACAAAACCAAACAGGAATATGACAAAACCAAGCAGGATAATGAAAAACTAAAACAGGAGTCATTAAATAAGGATGCAGAGATAATCCGACTAAGACAGGAACTTGCAGAATTAAAAAAATGAATATGAATAGTCTATTACGCACCTGAAAGGTTTTCAGGTGCGTATCGAACTTGAAATGTACAGCCTCATTTTGTGGATAAGGTAAGTAGCTCCGTAAACCTTCTTCATCAGGATGAGGAGTTTTTCTTTTAAACCTGAAATTTCGTTCAGGTCCTCATCAACGATATCTTTGTTACTGTAAATGAAACTTTCGTAAGAGTTCATGACAGAAGTAAATCTGGTGATGATATCCGGCTTGTTTTTTGAGATATCACCGATCAGCAGGGCCAGCTTCTCCCTGCATTTCACAGAAAACTCATCCAGGGTCTCATCCTTTGCTTTTGAAATCTTTAACTCTTTGAGTATTGCAAGTAGATTTTTAAACTCTAAACCATATAATTGGTTCGAGGTGAGCTTTTTCTTTTTGACACGGCTGAAAATGAGTGTGGTAACAAGCAGCAGTATCATACTGATGACCAGGATACTTACTATGATCAGTATCAGCATACCGGAGACACGGCTTTCGGAGTGAGACCTTAAGTAGTCCTCGTCATCTGCAACTATTGGTGCATTATTTGCATCAGGCATATATGGTAATATTTCCTGCTCCTGATATTCGCTGTATTTACCGGAGTATATCTTCCATGAGCCATATCTGGATTCACCGTATCCCGGTGTAGGTTCAAAAGCTATCCATCCCTTGCCTGCAAAATAAACCTCGGGCCAGGTATGACCGTTGCTGTTTATTACCGGAGAGGCTTTGCCGGACTTAAGGTCTGCCTTATATCCCTGGATAACTCTTGAAGGATAACCTAAGTATCTTGCGAGCAGACAGAATGCCGTCGCGTAATGTACGCAGTAACCGCTCTTTTTTTCAATTAAAAAGTAATTTAAGAAATCACCCTCGCTGTTAACATAATCCGGGAGTTTTCCACCCTCCAGGGTATATTCATAAGTAGAAAGAGCATATTCTATGGCCTTTAATTTCTCATAGTCTGATTTTGCATCTTTTGTTACAGTGTTTACCCAGTCCTTTACAGAGTCGCGGACTATAGGCTCGGAGGTATAATAATGCGAGACATAATTGCGGTATTCCTTCAGATCCTCCAAATTTATACCGGAATAGGCATAGTTTAAATAAATGGTCTGGGTCACATTGAGAGCATCAGGATTCTCGGCCGGATCGGATACCATAAAGTCATAAAACGGTCTGCTGCCGTAATTAATCTGAAAGTAACGTAAGTTATACTCTGTCCCGTAAGTCTTATACTTATTAAATAATAGATGCTCATTTTGGGTCCGTATTATATCATCCTCATCTTCGGCTTTATATGTATAATAACCCAAGCCTCCGTTTACAGTTTTTTTAGAGCTGTACTGGCTGATGGGCAAAAGCTTGGAAGTGGTAAAGAGTATTCTGGTGGTAAAATCCAGGTATTTTACTTTTAAATCACTTCTTTTCAGGATATCGTTTACACACTCACGATCAAAATTTACAACTCCGTAAAAGGTCTCAAGAGCATCAATATTGGAATAATCCCTGGAGGTATCCAAAGTATTTTTCCATCCGCCGTCCTCAAATACATTAAATATCTCGCCCTTTAGGTAACAGCTGCTATAGGTACGGCTGTCAGAATAAATTTCCATCAATGTTGAATCGTTACTGTCATTGTCATATGTCATATCATCCTCATAACCGAAAGAAACGGTCATACCGTCACCTTCCGGTGATGAAAAATACATGGATATTTCGTGAGAAAGCTTATTTATTGTTTCTACGGCATTTTCGTAGATCCTCACTGCCCAATCCCAGCTGATGGGGGTATCCGGTTTTGGAAGCAGGAAGATTATGACCGGGAATATCAGGAGAAAGGGCAACAGATATGTCACATAGTGACGGAGTCTTGCAGATTTGAGCTTGGGATCTTTAGTAGTGTCAATCTCCTGGTCGGATTCCGGATCAGTTGAAGAATATGATATGGTGGCGGCTTTACGTCCATGCTCTCTAATGAAACGGGTAAGTGAAAACATGATATAAAAAACAGCAAGAGCCGGGGATGCCGGATATATGTCCATATCTCTTATGAGCAGGATAACCATATATATGATGAGTCCTGTGGAAAGTATAAGATTTACTGCTATAGATGTATCAGAGGTCAGAAAAACGACGAATGCAACGAGACCGATGATCACAAGCTTAAACAATACACTTTTTAGGATTAATGATAAATCATCTTCATCTAGTAGAAAAGCAAAGATAGCACCTGCCAGGACTATAGCCGGGATGATGTAAAGGTGTATCTTATGGTATATGATCAGAAGAACATTAAAAGAAAGGCTTATCAGAAGGATGGAAATCACATTTTTCCTTATAATAAGCTCCGGATCAATATTATTATATATCTCCAGAAACAGAAACAGTGCTATGGTAATGGTTAATATCAGCCGGTAGCAGAAGTCTGTTATTTCTTCTCTTATATTCATATATTTATAAAACTTTTGTCAGATCATCCTCAGGATATACAGGTATGACTCTTACATTGGCGAGTTCCATGATATCCTGTACATTGGGATGTACTCCGACGAGGTATACTACGGTGTTTATTCCTAAAGTTGAAAGTTCATAGAGTCTTTTGTTTAATTCTGCATCGGCTCCTGTTATAACCAGGAAAGCTATCATGCAGTCTTTAAACACTGAGCCGGCCATTAGGATGTCCAAGGTAACTGCAGCATCCTCGTCACCTCTGAACTTCATCATGGAGACGGTGCTCAAGAAACCTTCCATCTCATGAGCTGCGCTGCATTTGACGGTCCGGGGTTCGGACTGGCTGTAAACCAAAGAGGTTGGTACAGCGAAGTTTGCAAAATAATTGGTGAGAGCCAGCACGATTTCCAGACACTTATTTTCTACGGGGACAAATACATACTCATCATTTGAAATTCTTTTTGTATCAAGGAAAATGGAAATACCCTGGCGCTGCTCACCATATGTGATACGGCTTTTAAGCTTGCCGGTTTTAGCAGTGGATTTCCAGTGAATGCCTTTTAGAGGGTCCCCGGCTATATAGTCCCTGGTCTGAGCATCAAAATCCGAGTTGAGTCTCGGGTTTTCTTTATATGTGGATATCACCATTTCAGGGACGCTTTTCAGAGTCTCCGGTTTTATAACCCTTGGCAAAACCACGGCGTTTAAGGGCTCTGGTACGCGGTAGGTTATCTTAAAAAGCCTAAAGAAATCAACGATCGTTATCTGCTTGATACCAACATGGTAGTCACCGCGGTATCGGCACACCAGTGTGGTATCATAACGTACACTCTCGCCCGGAAGGAGCTCGTATGTCTTGGTTATGCCTGAATCTTTCTTGGTTTGATTATTGGATTTACGATTTTTCCGATCACTTATATTCGTTGTCTCATCATTTGGTTTGCCGTCCTGTTGCAGCTCATCGATATAAGAAAAGGTCGAATATGTGCTGACACTGATATGACAGAAATTGAGCAGATATTCATTCTGCAGAACGAAATAATACGGTATCGGCTCGTAAGCCGTGATGTGTTT
>JAEEGG010006207.1_pt1 | contig 28092 bp, 27 predicted proteins | sample 9134161 | NCBI WGS metagenome assembly JAEEGG01 (sample SAMN16246543, study PRJNA631951) | gut metagenome | biome: gut microbiome; feature: rumen; material: CR-attached | host: Bos | place: Iran: Karaj | collected 2018-10 | reverse complement strand
CAGGACGGTGGGGTCTGTGGGCCATTCGTAGCCGTCGCTCTGCTCGTGTACAAAACTGTTTTCTTCCTGGGCCGAAGCTGCCAGAGCAAGGAGGCTCAGGGTAAGAGTAAGAAGGAGGGATTTACGGGTCATAGTCTTAATGTTTATACACAAAGATACGGTTTTTCTTCCGATAATTTGTACATTTGTGTACTTGAAACTAATGACCCATGCGTAAAATCACTTTGACTCTTCTGGCTGCCGTGGCCCTTCTTTGCGCCTGCACGCAGCAAAAAGCTGCCTTCCCCATCTATGTGTGGCAAGGCATTAACGAGAAAACCAATATGGACGAGTTGCAGGAGCAGATGCGCTTCTGGAAGTCCCAGGGCGTGGTGGGCGTATGCCTGGAAAACAGCAACCCCGCCGTGGTGGCAGAAGCTTCGGCCCGTGCCCACGCCGAAGGCCTGGAATACCATGCCTGGATTCCCTGTATGCTTCGCGGAGACAAGCCCCATAGCTGGTATGCCGTAAACCGTCTGGGTCAGAGCGCAGACGAGTATCCCGCCTACGTTCCTTATTATAAGGCCCTGGATCCCCGCAATCCGGAGGTTCATAAACTGCTGGTGGACCAGATGGTGACCATTGCCCAGATTCCGGACGTGGATTACGTGCAGCTGGACTACATCCGTTATCCGGACGTGATCCTCTCCCGCGGTCTGTGGGACAAGTACGGCCTGGTGATGGACGAGGAATACGCCCCGGCCGACTATTGCTACTGCGACGACTGCGTAGCCGCCTTCAAGGAGCTCACCGGCATTGACATCAAGGCTGTGGAGGATCCCTCCAAGGTGGCCGAATGGGCCCAGTTCCGCTGCGACCAGGTAACCGCCCTGGTTAATGAGATTTGCGAAGCCGTGCACGCCACCGGCAAGAAGGTGAGCGCCGACGTCTTCCCCGGCCCCAAGTCGCACGCCTACTGGATGGTGCGCCAGGAGTGGAACAAGTGGGACATTGATATGGTCTTCCCTATGAACTACAACGACTTCTATCTCCAGCCCGCCGAGTGGGTAGGGGAGATCACGGCCGAAGAAGTGGCCTCCGTTCCGGACAAGCCCGTCATGAGCGGCCTGTTCATCTGCCGCGAGTGGAAGCGCAAAGTAGAGCTGGAAGACCCCGAGCAGAGCGGTCTCATCCCGGCCGAAATGGGAACAGCCGTCAAGGGCGCCCGTGAAGCCGGAGCCGCCGGCATCTGCCTCTTTACCCCCGGCAGTATGACCCCCGAACATTGGGAGGCCCTGGCCCAAGCATTGAAGTAAGATTCCATACCATAATACACAATCAGGCGGCCCTTAGTGGGTCGCCTGATTTTATTAAGATTAACAGTCTGAAAAAGGCCTTATTAAAAAAATTGATTTTTTCTTGCCTCTTTGGTATAAAGAAACTATCTTTGCTCCGCTTAACTACTAAAACCAACAACCTAAGCCGTCCAAACGGTAAACACCCTATTCATTAACCAATAGTTATTTATGAAAATGACAAAACTTTTCGCTGCATGTGCGGCTGCATTCCTCCTGCTTGGAAGCGGTTACGCATATGCTGCCGCTTCCTCGTCTGAGGTAGTGGCCGATCAGCAGCAGATTCAGGTAACTGGTACTGTTGTTGACGCACAAGGAGTACCCGTTCCGGGTGCCAGTGTCATCGTTAAGGGATCCTCCACCGGTACCATGACCGACCTGGATGGTAAATTTACCATCTCGGCCCGTCCCGGCGCCACGTTGGAATTCTCCTGCATTGGCTATGCTACTGTTGAAGTAGCTGCCCAATCCTCCATGCGGGTAGTTCTTCAGGAAGACAACGAATTCCTTGAGGAGTCCGTTGTTACCGCTCTCGGTATCAAGCGTGACCGTAAATCCCTCGGTTATGCTGTTGAAGACATCAAGGCTGAGGAACTGATGCGCAACAAAACCGCCAACGCCATCAATTCCCTCTCCGGTAAGATCGCCGGTGTTAACATCACCCAGTCTTCCGGTGCTGCCGGTTCCGGTGCCCAGATTATTCTGCGTGGTGCAACCTCCGGTTCCGAAGGCAAGGACAACCAGCCCCTCTTCATCGTGGATGGTGTTATCTTCGATAACTCCTCCCGTCTGATTGGTAACTCCGGCTTCGATGGTACTTCCAAGTCTGCCACCACCACTTCCAACCGTGTGATGGATATCAACCCCGAAGACATCGAGAGCATGTCTGTGCTGAAGGGCCCTGCCGCTTCTGCTCTGTACGGTTCCCGTGCTGCTAACGGTGTTGTGATCATCACCACCAAGAAGGGTAAGGACGGCGCTGTTGAGGTTAACTTCAATTCCAAGTTCACCGCCTCCTACGTGTCCCGTCTCCCTGAGGTGCAGAAACAATACACCAGAGGTTATATGGAAGACACTTATGTCGATGGCGAATACACGGGTACCACCTTTAATAATTTTGCCTATACCTCCTGGGGTGAGAAATCCAACGCCCAGACTTATAATAACCTTGGGGACTTCTTCCAGACCGGTAATATCTTTGATGAAAGCGTGAGTGTTTCCGGCGGTACCAAGAACAGCAACTTCTACCTTTCCGGCAGCCTGTACGACCAGACCGGTGTGGTTCCCGGAACCGGTTACACCAAGTATTCCTTCCGTTTCAACGGCGAGCAGAAACTCGGTCGCTTTACTTTCGGTGCCAATGTCGCTTATTCCGATGCTCACACCGACAGGACCCTCACCTCTGGCGGTCTCTATCTGTCCAGCGGTACCGGTGCACTGGCCGCAGCTTATACTTGGTCTCCGTTTGACGACATGACCCATTACCTGAACGAAGACGGAAGCCGCTATCGTATGTTTGGCGACCGTCTGGACTTCTGGGAAGAAAAAGATAACCCTTATTGGATTGTCAACAAGAATAAACTCTACGACGATACCAAGCGTTTCACCGGAAACGTTTCTGTGAAGGTGGACATTGCCAAATGGTGGTGGATCAGCTATCGTCTCGGTATTGATACCTACAACCAGACCAATACCAACCAGATTCATTCCGGTGGCGCCATCAAGCGTGACTGGAAGGACGGTATGCTCTCCAACAACCTCTTCCATTACCAGTATCTGAATCACAACCTGCTTTCCAACTGGAACTTCCAGGTGAAGGATTTCGACTTCAACATCCTGGCCGGTCTCACTACGGACCAGACCACGACCGATGCCAATTACAAGATGGCATGGAACTTCCAGGTTCCGGACTTCTACTCGTTTGCTAACGCCGCAACCGAGAACAAGTCCTTTGAACATAATGCTTCTACCAAGCGCCTCATCGGTGTGTTCGGTGAACTCCGTGCTTCCTGGAAGGATATCCTCTTCCTCACCGTCACCGGACGTAACGACTGGACTTCCACCCTGCCTGTAGAAAACCGCAGCTACTTCTATCCTTCCGTGAGCGGATCCTTCGTCTTCTCCCAGCTCCTTCAGGACCTGAATGTGATGGATGACAGCATCTTCTCATTTGGTAAACTCCGCGCCTCTTGGGCACAGGTCGGTAAGGACACTGGTGTGTATGAAACCGCTACTTCCCTGTGGCCGGTTCACACTTACCTTCAGGGCATGACCGGTATCGGTAACTACTGGAACCGTGGCAACCCCTATCTGAAACCCGAAATCACCCAATCCACTGAAATCGGTCTCGAACTGTCCTTCCTGAAGAACCGCCTGCACTTGGATGTGGCTTACTATACCAACAACTCTTATAACCAGATCCTGAGCCCCCGTGGCCCGCAGAGCACCGGTTACATCTTCTGCTCTACCAACGTTGGTAACGTTTACAACAAGGGTGTTGAGTTTACCGTAAGTGCAACGCCCATCGAAACCCGTGATTTCAGCTGGGAACTGAGCCTGAATGCTGCTGGCAACCGCGGTACTCTGGACGGCCTTCCGGATGGCATGAACGTCATGTATGTGACTGACGTGCAGTATGCCGGTGCACAGGCTGCTTCCTTCTCCGGAAGCGACTTCATGGCCATCGCCGGCACCAAGTGGACCCGCGACAACAATGGCAATGTGGTGCTGAACGACAACTATTTCCCCACCTATACCACTGACCTCGTTCAGGTTGGTAACCGCGAAGCCAGAGTCAGCGGCGGTTTCAACAACACCCTCCGCTACAAGGGCTTCACCTTCAACATGCTGTGGGAATATCGCATTGGTGGCGATGTCATCAACGGTACCCTTTATGCAATGGATGTTGCCGGTACCAGCAAGCGTTCCGCCGACTGGCGTAACCAGAGCCTCACCGTTACCGGTGTTCAGGTGGCCGGAAAGGATGCAGATGGTAAACCCATCTATAGCGACGTTGTTTCCAAGACCTGGAAGGCCGACGAAGTATACGAATTCAACGGCCAGAAGAAACTGGGTTACAACATCATCAAGGACTACTACACCAGCTACTATCAGAAGGAGACGGCCAATTACATCACTTCCGTCAACAGCCTGAGACTTCGTACCATCTCTTTGAACTACGATTTCCCTTCTGCCCTTTTGAAGAAGACCGGTTTCATCAAACGTGCTTCCGTCAATGTGGCTGCCAACAACCTGCTTCTGTTCACCAACTACTACGGCGATCCTGAGATGGCGGCATCCGGTGCCGGCGTCGGTGGCTCTTCCTCTGTCGGTTTCGACTATTGCGGTGTTCCTGCAACTGCCGGTTTCACCATTGGTCTCAATCTGACGTTCTAACCATTTAATTGAAGCTATTATGAAATTCGCAAAATCTATACTTATTTGCAGCGCTGTCATTTCAGCTCTTTCGCTTGCTTCCTGCAGCAAATGGCTCGATGTTAACGTAGACCCTGAGAATCCGACATCTGAAAGTGCCGAGTATCAGCAGCTTCTTCCCAACATTGAGTTCTATATGGGTGCATCTTACCAGATGAGTGGAAAGATCAGCACCTTCATCACCGGTGACTGGATGCGCGCCGCTGGCTCTCAGCAATATCAGGCCTCTATCTGGAATCCGACGGCCAACAACTGGCAGGTACTCCACCCGTATCAGTGGTTCTTCGTGGGCGCAGGTGCAAACCTGGGCAACCTTTATGACAAAGCCCTGGCAGACGGCGCTTATCACTACGCTGGTGTAGCCAAGCTTTTCCGTGCTCTGGGCTTTATGATGCAGACCGATGTTTACGGTGAAATGCCGTATTCTCAGGCTCTGGGCGAAAGCACCATGCCTACTTACGATACCGGTAAGGAAATCTACCAGGGCTGCCTGAAGGAACTGGATGAGGCTATCGCCCTCCTGAGTCGTACCCAGGAAGATGGTGCTGTAGCTCTCTCCGCTGGTGATTACTATAATAACGGCGATGTTGATAAGTGGATCAAATACGCTTATCTGCTGAAAGCCCGCTGGCTTAATAAGCTTTCCAAGAAAGGCGCCGGTTCCATCGTTGTGGACGCAGAAGGTAACTACACCACCCTCAAGTGGGATGCTACCGCTATTCTGGACGCTCTTAGCAAAGCCCAGAAGAGCAACGCCGACAACACCATCATCCGCCCCGTGGATGAACCCACCACCAGTAGAGACGTTCTGGGTTGGAATGAGCCCGTGAACTGGTGCGAGATGTATTCCATCATCGGCAGTAATGGTTCTGTATTTGCTTCTAAAACTCTATTCGACAACCTCACCAATTTCTGTGGACTTGGCATCGAAGACCCTCGCGCCGACAGAATCCTTCCTTGGGCAGTATCCATCAAGGGTGGCCCTACTCCCGCCGAGGTTAAGTGGAGCGGCAAATGGAGAAGAACGATTGGTGTTGACATGACAACCCAGAATTCTCCGATGCTGAGCGGCGGTCCTATCCGCGCTGCCTTCAAAAACGGTAAATGGTATATCGATTCCGCTGAAGAGTCTCGCCTTAGCGATACCCTCTTCGTAGAGCAGCAGTCTGTAAGCCTTGCCGAAGGTTATAACGACATTATTGCTAGAAGAGCCGGCGGCGATGATAATTCCATGATGTCCGGTACCTTCGCCACCCGTGTCGACTCTCCGATGTATATGGGTATTTATCCTGAGGCTTGCTTCATCGCCGCCGAGGTTTATATGAAGCAGGGCAACACGTCTGAGGCTTTCGCTTCTTACAAGGAAGGCGTTAAGGCCAGCATGGAACTGATGAACGAGAAGCTGCCTGAGTGGCCCGCCAAGTACGACTTCATTTCCGATTGCCCTTCCTTTGCCACCATTACCGCAGCCGAGATTAACAACTACATCAACAACGCACTGGGTACCGCCAGTAACCTCACCATGGGTAAGATTATGACCCAGAAGAGAATTGCCTTGATGTTTATGCCGGAGGTGTGGAACGACATGCGTCGCTACGACTTCGACAAGAATATCTTCTTCGGTTGGGATGTTCCTGCTTATCACGCTCTCTCCGCCACCGGTATGGCTAAGATTCCTGCCGGCAAGTATTGGAGACGTGTCCAGCAGTGCTCGCACGAAATCAACTACAATGCTACCAATCTCCAGGCTATTTCCGAGCGGATTCAGTACTATGCCGAAGGCATCAACATGACCGCCGCTTCCTGGAATGCAGCTGATGATGTGTGGACCATCCCCGTATGGTGGGACACTGATAAAGACTAATCATTCTGATTAAGTAGATACCATTCCAGGCGGCCCTCTCTGGGCCGCCTGTTTTTTTATGTTAGAGCTTGTAGATAATGAAAAAATGAGTAACTTTATGTTCTGTTATTAAGATATGATGTATCATGAAATGGCCTTTGCTTAAACTGTCATCTTTGATTCTTGCAATCGGGGTGTCTTTCGGGTGTTCCCGTTCCGACGTTCCTTCTTCAGAATCTACTTTACTCATTAACGGACCCGATGGGGGACTCTCACTGAGCTCTAATTATTATCCTACTCTTGAAGATGTCCCTGGCTGTTTTGAAGTTATTTCCCACACAAACGGAAGTGGTGTATTCGACTCTTTGTGGTTAATGATGTGCGTTTATAATGTCTCTGAACCTGGCTCAGAGCTTAGTCTCGAGCGTGTGTCGTTTAGCGCTGCCCTTTCCAGTGATTCTGATAATTATACCGATTCGTTTACGGGCAAAATGATTCTTATTGAGAGATCAGATACCCGGGTCGTAATCCGGATGGAGGACGTCCATTTTAAAATCAGTCATGGAGAGTACACTCTAAATGGAGACCTCGTTGCGACATTGAAATAAATCATAGGTTATGACCCAAACTCCAGGTGACCTTCCCAGGCCGCCTGGTTTTGTTTATTGTCGTTTTCATATTATTGGTCTGTTAGTTCTACCCGGCAAACAAGACGCTCTCGGTCTTTTACTAGTTTATTATCAATAGTTTATGCGCTAATATTCATATGCTTAAAATACTGGCCCAACTAGATTGGATACAGTATATTTGGTAAAAAATGGACCTAGTACAATACTCTGAAGTAGAATCTATGGTTTGGGTGATTAGCAATAAAGAAGTAATTGCGGATGCAGATGTGGCAATCGTGTTCGGAGTTATCCACGAAAGAAGTCAACCAAGCCGTAATAAACAATCCGGAAAAATTCAGAATTGACCATACATTTTCGCTGAGTGATAGTGAGTTATAATATTTACGGTCAAAAATTTTGACCACAAATGTATCACCAAAAAGCCTAAATCTAACCAGGGCTTTTACAGGATTATATATCATAGCGTATTTTGGTTGATTGTGATAGGGATAGTTGTACATTAGTATGCAATTCGCAAATTGAATTAATAGAAATAATTCTATTAAACTATTTGTATAATTATAGAAATTTATCTACTTTTGTGTGCCTATGAAATATGATGAAATGCATCAGTTATGACTACTATTGAAGCCATCATTGAACGGGCTCAGGATGGGACTTATACCGTTTATTGTGTGAACGAGATCTTCTCAGGAGCAGGGGAGACCATTGAGCGGGCCCAAAAGGATATGCAAAGACAAATGGATTTCTATAAAGAAACCGCAAAGGCCGAAGGATTCAAATACCCGGAATTCTTGGATAGAGAATACACAATAACCTATCAAGTGGATATGTCCAGCCTGCTTAAGTATTATGTGGATGCCGGGATTTTCTCATTGGCTGGTATTGCAAAGATGACCGGTATTAACCAGAAGCAGTTATGGTCCTATCTTAATGGGACCAAACCCCGTAAAGCACAGGCTCAACGTATGGAGAAAGGTTTCCGAAACCTAATGGCCGATTTGAACGCCGTCTTCGCAACAGTATAACAAACTCCAGGCGACCCATCCCGGGCCGCCTGGTTGTTTATCTAACAACCGCAACCTCTCCATTGACATCTTCCGCGGGCTCACGATGGCCCTGATGGTCTTTGTAAACGACCTCTTTACCATCGTGGACGCGCTTCCTGGATGGAGCGCACTTTCGCCCTGTTGGTAATGGGCGTAAAACTCTACAACACCGAACGGGAGATGGTTATGGACGAGGGAGTATACTGGCTTCTGCTGCTGGGCGTAGGTGTATGCTAAATTTCTGATTTTCACTTTGTCCTTAAAATTAAAACGGCATCTGACTTTTGCAGAATAATCTTTTAAATTATAGAATCCGGGGTGTTATTATTAAAATAATTGAATTTTTTCTTGGCACTTTAGTATAAAGAAAGTATCTTTGTTCCGCGAATTGACTAAAACCAACAACCTAAAGCTTGCTTTTTAGCACACTACCTATTTATTAACTAATAGTTGTTTTTTATGAAAATGACAAAACTTTTCGCTGCATTTGCGGCTGCCTTCCTTCTGATGGGAAGCGGATTCGCATTTGCCGCCACTTCCTCGTCTGAGGTTGTGGCCGATCAGCAACAAGTCCGTATCTCCGGTACTGTTGTTGACGCTCAAGGGGCTCCCGTTCCGGGCGCCAGTGTCATCATCAAGGGAACAGCCACCGGTACCATGACCGACGCGAAGGGTGTTTTCACCATTTCCGTCCGTCCCGGCGCTACCCTTGAAGTTTCCTGCATTGGCTACGCTACCGTTGAGGTGGCCGCCAAGGATAATGTCCGCGTTGTCCTGGAAGAGGATGCTGAATTCCTTGATGAAACCGTAATCGTGGGTTATGGCACTCAGAAGAAAGCCAACCTTACGGGCGCTGTTGCTTCCGTTAACGTGTCCGAGACCCTTGAGGCTCGTCCTATTCCGGATGTGGGCCGTGGTCTGCAGGGTGCAGCCCCTGGTCTGAACGTGCGTATCATGAGTGCAGAAGTAGGTGCAGAGCCTGTTATGCGCATTCGTGGTCAGTTTGCTTCCATTCAGGGTTCCTCTGCCCCGCTTATCCTCCTGGATAACGTAGAGATTCCCTCTATCCAGTTGGTTAACCCCGACGACATCGAGTCTATTTCCGTTCTGAAGGATGCTGCCTCCGCCTCCATCTATGGTGCAAAGGCTGCCTTCGGTGTTATCTTGATTTCTACCAAGAAGGGTTCTGCAGAAAAGGACCATGTCCGTGTTTCATACTCTGGCAATGTTGCTTTCCAGAGCCTGGCCGAGAAACTTGAAATCGGTCGTGTGAATGCAATGCATTACACAGTTCAGGCCTTCGAGCGCACCGGTGGCGCTATTGCCGGTTATCCCTGGCACGTGAACCGCCAGAGCTATCTGGCCGCCGTTGAATGGGAAAAGCAGTTTGGCAGCACCATCGGCGCTAACGATCCTATGGTTTATGGCCGTGACTACTATTATGATGGCGCCAATGTGTTCGGTATCCGTACCTACGACCCTTCCGAATACATGATTCGCAAGAATGCCCCCAGCACTAATCACAGCATTTCCGTAGCTGGTAACAAGGGTAGGACAGACTACAACCTGAGCGCTGGTTACATGGGCCAGACCGGCCAGTTGAAAGACGCCAAGGCCGATGATTTTCAGCGTTGGAATGCCAATGCCCGCGTGAATACCCAGGTAACCAAATGGCTGTCCCTGCGTGCCAACCTTATGTTCTCCAAGACCCTTAAGCGCTGGCCCAACCATACCACCGGCTTCACCAATGATGCCTGGCTGTATCTGTATCGTTGGAGCTCTATGCAGACCATTGCTTCCATGGATTCCAATGGCTATGAAATGCGCTCCCCTGCCTTTGAGGTTAAAGCCGCTAACACTGGCTTCACTAACACCAACTATGTCAGTGCAAACGTAGGTACCACCATTACCCCTCTCCCGAACTGGGATATCAATGTAGACTATACCTACGCTATTAACAATTCCCTGAGCCACCGTCCCGGTACCCGTTTCTATGCCGGTGACACCTGGTCCAACCCCGCTATCCTCACGGATGAGAACGGTAACGCAAAGACCACCAAGAACTACTGGAATCAGTTCAATGGTTTAGGTGAGATCATTGCAGACCGTGCATTTATCCCGGGTTATTATACCTCTAAAGGCGCAGGTATGGACTTCATTCAGCAGAGCAGCGGCATGTCTCAGCGTGGTACCCTGAATATCACCACGACTTATGCCCTCGATCTCAAGAATGCCCATCACTTCAACTTCATGCTGGGTCTGAACAGCGTGAGCTACAATTACACGGATCACTGGGCCAAGAAGATGGAACTGATGGACTATTCCAACCCTCAGTTCAATCTGGCCACTGGCACTATGACCAATGGTGGTGATTATGCATGGAACTCTACTTTGGGCTTCTTCGGCCGTGTAAACTACAACTATAAGGAGCGTTATCTTGTGGAAGCCAACCTCCGTTACGACGGTTCTTCCAAGTTCCCCACCGCCCTGAAATGGCGCTGGTTCCCTTCTGTATCTGCCGGTTGGCGTGTTACTGAAGAGCCTTGGATGGAGTCTGTGAAGTCTGTTCTGAGCAACCTCAAGCTTCGTGCTTCCTGGGGTATGATTGGCGACCAGACCGTTCCCGGCTCCCAGTACATCGCTACTATGTCCGGTGGCAATACCTCCTGGATTCACGGAGGCGCCAAGGATACCCGTTATACCACTCCTTCACCTATCTCCGATAGTATCACCTGGCAGGATATCGAAACGCTTGACTTTGGCGTAGACTTCTCCCTGTTTAACGACTTTGCCGTTACTTTCGACTGGTTCCGTCGTAACACCAACGGTATGATTGTTCCCGGTCCTGGCGTAGCCTACACTTATGGCGCCGCTGCACCTAAGGCTAACGTAGGTTCCCTTAGAACCAACGGTTGGGAACTCTCCCTCAACTGGGGACACCGCTTCTCTAACGGTCTCAGCCTGTCGGCATCGGCCTCCATCGCAGACGCCGTTACCAAGATCACGAAGTATGGTGACGTCCAGAGCATTGACGACTGGTATGTTGGAAAGACTTACGGTGAAATCTGGGGCTTCCGCGTAGATCGTCTTTATCAGAACGGTGACTTCGTACGGGATGCCAATGGCAACCTGGTAAGAATCGAAGCCAATGATCCCAGCAACCCGGCTAACTACAAGTACGCCCATTATCAGACCACCGATCCCAATGCACCTCTTCAGGGTAAGTACAATGCCTCCAACGCCGTTATTTTCGGCCCTGGTGATGTGAAATATCGTGACCTGAACGGTGATGGCGTTATTGACGAAGGCGCTCGTTTCTTCGGCGTTTACAACGAGGAGAACGACCCGGATCATCCGGAGCGCTGGGGACAATCCCGCCACGGAGACCTGGAAGTGATTGGTAATACCACTCCTCGTTACGAGTATAGCTTCCGCATCGCTGCAGATTATAAGGGTGTTGATTTGTCTCTGTTCTTCCAGGGAATTGGAAAGCGTGACATGTGGGGTTCTTCCTCCCTGTCCCTTGCCGGCTTCAACTCTTCCGATGGTGCTATGGCCGCAGCTTTCGCCAATGACTTCTGGTATGAGGAGTTTGATGCTAATGGTAAGCTGATTGACAGCAATTACGATGCTTTCTATCCTCGTGCCTATAACATGGGCGGTGGCACCAATGCTTTCAATATGAAGGTTAGCGACCGTTATCTCCTGAACATGGCTTATCTGCGTCTCAAGAATGTGACCGTAGGTTATACTTTCCCCAAGAAACTCATGAGGAAGGTCCACATTGAAAACCTCCGCTGCTATGTCTCCCTGGAGAACTTCTTTACCTTCGATCACTTGAAGGGTCTCCCTATCGATCCTGAAGAAGTAGCAGGTGTCTCTTCCATCCTCAGCAGTTCCTACAACCAGGATCGCGCTGGTGTTGGCGCCCCTGCCTTCAAGTCTGCTTCTTTCGGTATTCAACTCACTTTCTAACCTTTTGAAGATATGAAAAAGACTTTATACGCGTTCTTGTCTGTACTGTTCTTGTTCTCCCTCACCGGATGTAAGGATTTCCTCGTCCGTGAAGACAAGACATCCTTGACCGATGAGAACTATTGGAACAACCCGGACAACATCCGTTTGTTTGTTAATGGTGCCTATGACAACTATTTCACGGGTTACAACTCCGGTTGGACAGGAACTCATGCTCCTTCTGTTTATAATAACGCTGGTGCAGAATATAGCGATGATGCCTCTACCAGTGGCGCTCAGCCTGATATTTGCAACACCGTCCCTGATGACAACTGGTTCCGCACTGAAGGCGTGCGTTTCCTGTGCCGCCGTGGTTCTACCGGTTGGGACTTCTCCTATATCCGCAAATGGAATATTCTGATTAACCGTATTGAGGCTAATAAGGATAAGTATCCCGTGTCTGAATATGAGCACTGGATGGGTGTAGCCCGTTTCTTCCGTGCTTATGAATACAGCCTTCTGGTCATGACTTTCGGTGATGTCCCTTACTTTGACGCTCCTTTAGCAGATACGGACAAGGAAACCCAGTTTAAGGATCGTGACCCTCGTATCATGGTTATGAAGAAGGGTATCGAGGACTTTGACTATGCCCTTTCCCATATCCGTGTTAATGACGGAGAGAACTACCTGAACCGTTATGTGGCTGCCACCATGGCTTCCCGTTGCATGCTGTTCGAGGGCACCTGGTACATCTATCACAAGGGTGATCAGGCCATGAAGACCTGCGGAAGCGAGGCTGAGATTTCTGCTGCCGCCAAGATTTTCCTGGAAAAGGCACGTGATTACGCCCAGATGGTTATTAATTCCAATCAGTACCAGTTTGATGTTGAGTTCAATGCTTTGTTCGGCTCCTACTCCAAGCCTGGACACGAAGTGCTCCTGTACCGCGAATACAGTAACGCTCTCGCCGTCCGTCACTGCATTGCCTCTTACGCCAACCTTCGTGAAGGTCAGTGCCGCTCCGGTAACCTGTCCACCCTTAAGGCATGGATTTGCACCGACGGTAAGCCTTATACCACTTCTGCTGTTGACAATGCCGATTCCTTTGTGATGGAAGACCTGGTGGCTTCCCGCGACCCTCGTTTTGAAGCTACCTTCAATAAGTCCATCACTCATCTGGGAAGCAGCACGGGTATTTATACCACCAAGTTCATCAACCGTGAAGGCCCCACCCTCTGGGCCGATGACAGCAATACCAACCGTCCGGAGTACCGTTCCAATACCAATATCAACGGTTATCCTTGCGTCCGTTATGCCGAGACAGTCCTGAACTGGATTGAGGCCAAGGCAGAACTGGCCGACAAGTTCGGTGGCGCTGCCGTTACCCAGGAAGACATTGACAAGTCCATCAATGCAATCCGCAATCGTCCTATTGCAGCGGAAGCTATTGCAAAGGGCGTGAAGAAGACGGCCGCTTTGAACATCAATGCCATTCCTGACGACCCCGCTCGTACCTCTGCCATTGAGGCTGGTACACACGCCGGTATCGTCAAGAGCCCACTCATTTGGGAAATCCGCCGCGAGCGTCGCATGGAGTTCTTCGCCGAACACTATCGTACGCTTGATATCCGTCGCTGGGGCAAGCTGGAACTCATGCAGGGTGGCACCAACCCGGACATCCTGGCAGGTGCATGGCTTAATCTGGAAGAAGCTGAGGTTCAGGACCAGCGTCCCTTCATGACCACAGTTTACGCTGCTGGTACGCTTAAGGTAAAGGATGCGAGCGGCAAAGAAATCATCTATGACGGAACCAATAAGGCTGCCATTCACGGTTTCCTTATTCCCCGCAATGTGGTTGACCGTGGACCTATCGGAGGTGAAAAGCAGTATCTTGAGCCCATTTGCCACGACGTAATGGCCGACTACCTGCAGAATGGTTACAAGATTACCCAGAACCCCGGTTGGGAGAGCCTTTAATTTTTAATTATGATTCATTTCAGGCGACCCTTTTCGGCCGCCTGATTTTTCTCATATGAAAAAACTGTTCAGCCTTTTTGTTTTCTCTCTTTTGTTTGTGCCCCTTTTGGCACAAACCGAATGGGAGAAGTTTGAGAGTCAGTTTCCGGACAGCATTGTATATGTGACGCCGGAATTTGCTCCCGGCAGAATCTACTACCGAAACGGCGAGTTTTCCAATGGCGTTTTTAATATTGCTGCCATAGATCAAACTCTTCGTTTCAAGGATGATGAGGGGAAGATTTTATCCATTGTAGATAATGGTGATGTGGCCCGTGTTACAATAGGCAATAAACTGTTTCTGCATCTATCCAACGGATATGCAGAGGTGATAGATTATTCCCCGGAGGTGTTCTTGTGTGTCATCAAACGCCTTGTCTTTAAAAAGGACGCTCAAAAGGGTGCCTTTGGGATGAGGTCTGAGACCACAAGTATCAGCAGTATTTCCCACGTATCCGACGACTTGGGTAGCACATACATTCTTTCTTCCACAGCCGAACACCGCAGAACAGAAACGCTGCTTCTTTATGCAAAAAAAAGGACGTATACGCCGTCCAAAAAAAGTTTTATTAAGTTGTTTCCGGGTAGCAAAGAGGTTATTGAATCCTATTTGTCTGCTCACGACGTGGACTTTGGCAGTCTAAAAGACGTTTCGGAGTTGTTCTCGGCCGTGAAATAGCCATCCATCAGGCGACCCTTCCCGGGCCGCCTGATTTGTTATTTCCAGGCACAAATAAGGTCTCATCAGTGCTCGGGGTACAGAATCATTTTTCGCCAGAAAGTTACCAATTTTTGGAAACTTTTTCTATCTTTGCAAAAAGATAGGCTGATATGAAGATTGAATTGGATGAGGACCTAAAGGACCTGATTGAAACCGGTGATAGTAAGCGTTATAAAGACGTGGCAAGAAACCGCGTGCTTTATGCCGGCCTTATGCGTGCATATCAGACTATGGAAGCTGTTTCTTCGGTAGAAGAACTGAAGCTATACAGTTTTCTGCACTACGAGCAACTGCGTTATGACTTTTCTGGATTATCTTCAGTTAGACTGGATAACCGTTATGTCCATCGGTTGCTATTCGAAGAGATAGAAGATAGAATAACCTTAAAATTGATTGAGATTGACGATACGCATTATGGAAACAAGAAATAATACCAGGCCCCATTTGCCGCAGCATCCGGGAACAATCCTAAAGTTGGAACTACGGGAAAGGGGTATTAGGCAGAAAGCCTTTGCAGAGGAGATAGGCATGCGTCCGTCTCATCTGAGTGCTTTGCTCAACGGTTATAGAAACATTTCCCCCCAGGTAGCGGCCAAAATAGAAGCTGTTCTACAGATTCCAGCCCACGTCTGGTTAAACTTGCAAAACAACTATAATCTGGATATGCTTCGTCCATGTGAGGTGGTTGATGGTTACACCCCCCAACGCCCTCCGACCTTCGTGTTGGCAGAACCCTCAAAAGACGAACAAGGATTATGGGACTTAGCCTTTCGAGCCGGACAGAAGGATGCCATGAATAGGATGTCCCATAAACTAAAAGAGATGGGTTTCTCAAAAGAACAAATTAGCGAGATTACAACACTACCAATAGCGTAATGATCTCAGGCGACCCTTCCCGGGCCGCCTGGTTTTTTATTTCGCGGAAAAGGTGTAACTTTGGTATATGAAAAAGCTATTCGTTATCTGTTTAGGAGTAGGAGCACTCCTGATGACGGGATGCCAGAAGACACCGCCGCAACCCATTCCCGTAGAGAGAATCGAGTTCGAAACCAGCTCCTTTCGCATGTTCCCCGGAGATCAGCAGGAGGTACGTATCAACTGCTATCCTTCCAATGCCACCAACCTGGACGAACTTTCCATTATCAATTCCAACACTTCCATAGCCACGTTTGAGAATGGGAAACTGACCGCCAAGAAAGCCGGCTACACCAGTCTTCAAGCCCGCTGCGGCAGCGTATCGGCCAAGGCCGATGTAACGGTCTATTCCGGCTGGTTCACCAAAGGAGGCATCAAGTACGGCGTGGACCGGGCCTCCGGATACTATATTATGATGGGGGAGGCCACGGCCCAGAAAATAGACCTCACCCTCACATACGTGGAAGGACACGAAAAGGACTGGGATCTCACGCAGAACTTCTGGTTTACCATCCCCTGCGACCGCCTGGGCCAGACCATTGATTTTCTGGAAGATATGACGGATTGCATGGCTGCCGTCTATAAGAATAACAACGAAGACGGCTACACCGTGGCCTATTACAGCGAAGAACTGGGCCGTCCCGTGATTAAGACAGCCGACTGGAGCGAAACCGAAGCTGTCCTCACCAAGGGCCTCCTGAAGGTAGAGTCACAGGGCTTCGACCGCTTTAAGATTTCGGCCGACTTCACCCTCTCCAACGGCTACACCTTCACCGCCCAGTGGGAAGGCACCGCCTCTATGAAAACTGAGTAATGAATAACCGCAACCTCTCCATTGACATCTTCCGCGGGCTCACGATGGCCCTGATGGTCTTTGTAAACGACCTCTTCACCATTGTAGACGCGCCTACCTGGATGGAGCACACCTCCACCCATACGGACGGAATGGGCCTGGCCGACATTGTCTTCCCTATGTTCCTCTTCGCTATGGGTATGTCGGTTCCCTATGCGCTGGAAAACCGCATAGCCAAGGGCAAACCCCTGGGGGAAACCATCGTGCACATTCTGGAGCGCACATTCGCCCTGTTAGTAATGGGCGTAATGCTCTACAACACCGAACGGGAGATGGTTATGGACGAGGGCGTATACTGGCTTCTGATGCTGCTGGGCGTGGGTTTGGTCTGGAACAGTTATCCGGAGAACTACCGCCCTCAGCGCTGGCTCCGCCTGGTGGGAACCGCCATCCTGATAGGCCTGGTAGTCACCTACAGAACCGAGGACGGAGACCTCTTCCGCGCCGGCTGGTGGGGCATCCTGGGAGAGATTGGCTGGGCCTACCTCTTCACCGCCGCCGTTTATCTCTTGGGCCGAAAGAAACCCTGGACCCTGGCCGTCCTCTGGGTGGGCCTGTGCCTGGTAAACGCCTCCGTGATGCGAATGAAGGGAGGGGAAGCCTGGATAGGAAAGAACATAATGGCCGATTTCGCCGAAGCCCTCCATCTGGGCCGAGGCTCCAGCGCCATTATGTCGCTGGGCGGTGTACTCACCGTCCTGGCCGGGCAGCGCCTCCGGAGCGGAAAGCTCTTCATTGGCCTGGCTGTCGCTGCCGTCCTTGCTGGCCTGGGGATGTTTACCCACCAATACTGGATCATCTCCAAGAACCTGGCAACGCTGCCCTGGTGCCTCTTTGTGCTGGCCATTTCCGTGGCGCTGTACAGCATCCTGAGAGCGCTGGAGAGAAAGGGCTGGACCGGCTGGGCCAAGCCCCTGAAACCCGCTGGCGTGGCTACTCTTACTATGTATATGGTACCGTATTTCTACTACGCCATCCGGCATCTGGTCCGTCACGCCTTTGACCTGGACACCCCCGAGTGGCTCTGCGGTTACGTGGGAGTAGGGAAGTGCGTTCTCTTTGTGGTCCTGTGCCTTGTAACCACCTGGGCCCTCAACAAAAAGGGAATCAAGCTGAAGGTCTAAAAATTTTTGTGAATTCTGAAAAAGTTCTTATCTTTGCAGTCCCGATTTTTCGGGAAAGCTATGGAGAGATGCTCGAGTGGCTTAAGAGGCACGCCTGGAAAGCGTGTATACTCCAAAAGGGTATCCCGAGTTCGAATCTCGGTCTCTCCGCCCAGGTAAACAACTGATTTATCGTTAGTTGCATTACAAAAGAAGCCTTTTTTAGTGGCAAAAAAGCTACAAAAAAAAGGCTTCTTTTGGGCATATATGGGACACACATGGGCACTTTTGGGGCCCTGTTTATCCTGTTTTACTTGCAAAATACTTGCAAATTTTGTCGAGTATAATTGACTGAAAGGGGCCGACTTAGGAGAACCACATTATGCCCATTTCCCTCAGTCTGTATCTGGACTCCAGATCCCCCAAATCCCTTGATTCCGAAAGTGCAAAAAAGAAAGAGTACCCTATCAAGGTCTCTATCACCAAGAATGGCTCTACTGCCTTTTTACCAACCGGGATAAAAGTCCTTCCAAATCAATGGAAGGATAAAAAAGTTGTCGGTCGTCCCGATAAGGTTAGATTAAATGATTTCCTCGATTCCTTCAAGTCTCGTGTCCACAGCCTAATTTATGATGGGCGTGATACTGGACTATACAGCGACATGACCGCAAACGAGATTAAGAAAGATATTGCGGCGAGGTTGGATAAGTCCAATGTCAAAACCCTGTTTATGTCTTTTTACGACAAATTTGCTGAGAGTAGACGTTCAGAAAGGACCAAAGAGATATATCGCGTTACCGCAAGGAAGATTCGACTCCTGTACCCACGAGCAGATTATTTAGCTTTAGACAAAATCACTCTTGATTGGTTGGAAGATCTTGATGAGCAATTAATCACTAGGGGAAACAACGCGACCACCCGTAATCTTGATTTTCGTAATATACGCGCAGTAATCAAGCATGCCTTGAAGCACAAGCTGATCAAGGAGAATCCTTTCGAGGATTTCGAAATTCCCGAGGGAGAATCTCCCGATAGAGTCCTTACTTTACAGCAACTTCAGAATTTGCGGGATGCCAAGGTTGAGCCCTGGGAAGAGAAATATAGAGATTTCTTCTTTCTTTCGTTTTATCTTATTGGGATGAATACGGAAGATCTATTGCATGTGACTGCGATTGAGAATGGACGCATCGACTATAAGCGAGCCAAAACTCAAAAGCCTTTAAGCATAAAAGTGGAACCGGAGGCTCTTGCTATTATCAAAAAGTATCAGGGGAAGAGGCATCTTCTTAATATTCTGGATACCTATTCCAGGACCCACAACTGGACCTCCAAGGTGGATTACGTTCTTAAGGAGATTGCAAAGAGGTCTGGTTTACCTCCTGTTACAATGTATTGGGCCCGTCATACCTGGGCGACTATTGCCCATGGGGATTTGGGTATCGACATTGGAACTGTTTCTTCTGCCCTAGGGCATCAACCAGACAAGAAGGTAACGCTAATTTATATAAGGAAGCGTGATTACTCCAAAGTGGATGAAGCTAACCGCAAGGTTATTGACTATCTTCATTCGTGAATGACGTCGAGAGAATCAGTTAATGTGGTGAGATAGAGGTTTCCGTTCGGATTCTGTTTAATAACAATCCAATTGGTGAAATTTTCTTGTTTTGATGAAATTTGTTTGTTTAATTTGCCAAAAGAAATTGAGTAACTCTTAAAGGCAAAGGAGCATGAAAAAGCCAGATGTGATCCCAGACGAACTCTATACTGTCCCTGAAACGTGTAAGGCTTTAGGGATTAATAGAAGAACACTTAGGCGTTATACAAATGCCGGCGCTATAGCCTGCCATATCCGTAATGCGGATAATCGGATTGTATACCTTGGCGCAGATATATTTAAGTGCTACTATTCGGTAACCTAGTTGGGTTACTTCTTTTTGTTGATACGCCAAACTATTTCTCCACCAGTAGCTTTAGCGATTGCGTATATTCTTGATATCTTGATGTCGTCTCGAAAGAAAATGTATCGTAAACTGGATAAGTCCATGTCACATCTGTTCGACAATTCCGTAATAGGTAGTCCTACCGTCGGAAGATATTGTGCAAGGAAATACATTCGATCCCCAGGCGTAGAGTTGTTAACATAGTCGGGCATCTTGGGGTGAATCTTTTTCATAGAAGAAAGAATATCACCTTCAATTGTATACTTCACGCCCGAGATCTCGCCCTTAAGTTGCTTGTCCAGGTTAATAGGTTTCTTACCGACAATAGAGACCCCGAGTTCCAAACCAATAGCCTCAAGAAAGACTTCTGCTTGGCTCAAACGGCAGTCATCCTTAACGGAAAAGAACCAAGACATGGCTTGCTCAGTTGTCCCAACGAGTTTGGCAATCTGGCTGTAATTATAGCCATAAGCATAAATGAGATTGGTCAGAAAGGACAGCCGCCTGTTTTGCAGAGTATTCTCCTCTTGTTCTTTCTTGCGCTGTGCCCTTGCCGCTTTTTCAATCTCTCTTCTGCTCTGAGTATATCGTTGTCTTCTCTGTTCGTCTGTTTCAGCAAGACGTTCCTCTTTTGACAAATGCTTCTTAGTGGTCACAATGGTAGATTAAAAACATGAATATTTCAGTAAAATTCACGATTGTTTCCACAAATGTAAGGAGAATTTCGTAGACTATCAAAGCAAATTCATCAGTATACTGTAATTGTAAAAATAGTGAAAACACATGCCTATAAAAGATAAACAAAAACGACAAGATTATTTCAAAGATCGAAACAAGAGAAATATAATAGTAAATCTCAATCCGCAAGAACACGCACTTCTAAAAGCTATGATGATAAAGGAGGGGTGGGAAAACCAATCGGGCTTTATTAGATTTAAGTTGCTAGGTGAAGATTATACGAGTAAATACAAAGTGGTTGTAAACAATGGGGGGACTGAAGAGAGCGCTGCGATTATTGGAACTGAGTTAAAGTTTCTAAACTGCTCCCTTGATTACTATCAAAGAAGGTATGAAAGGGATATGAAACAACTCTATAGGGAGGAGGGTGTTGATATTAACGCCTGGATTAAAGCTACCAAAGAACCGCACAGGCAAGTGGTAGATCAGTTAACAAGTGTCTATCAAACATCTATAACCATTGCAAAAAGATTGGGCTTTACCTATAGATGTGTAAACATATCAAATGAAGATAACTTTTCAGACATACAGGCCATGGACAATGCGGCTCGTGAAATGTTTGAAGAAGTACCGAAGCCCAAAACGAGTTATTTATTTCAAAACATACTTACTATGCAGACGATAATTCTATCAGGCACTCTTTTAACTGATGCCAAGAAAACAAAGGACTCTCGTGGACGGGAATACATAAGCTTTGTGCTCACATGTATTACAAAAGATGCAAAGGAGGATGATGATTATTTTCATACAAAATGTATTTGCTATCTCATGGGATTTGAGGGGCTAAAAAAAGGGGATAAGGTGTTTCTCATAGGAAGGTTTGTGCCAAGAATTGAGTATGATAAGAACAATATCGCAAAACCAGTATTGTATGTGACGGTAATAGCGATGACTAAGGCATGAATAAGATATTTGGTGTTATCAATTGCACCGACTACGGAGGTGCGAAAATCGCCGGAAAACGCAGTTTGCCGGCGTCTCTTTTTCGAATGGAATTCCGGGATGGTTCCAGTCGAAAAAGCAAGGTGACGGGAGTAATTGGTGGTCCAATTACACAGCCTGAAGGGCGGCCGTCTGTGGTTATTATAAAACCACACACCTTGTTAAAGATGAAATTTTGAGCATTGCCATTCAGCAATTGATGAATGGTTATATGATTAATTATGGAACATAAGAATTCATTTGTTGTTGATTTCAGCTATCACGTTATTAAGTAAATAATTATATGCGTAATCAATCAATTAATGAATTATTGAATAACACAATTGTATTATTCAATGATTGGGTTATTACGTTATTGCGCAGTTAAACAAAAGTTTAGAGTTTAGTAAAATATAGTATTATGGACACAATAGAACACTACGATGATTTTGACCGACTTGAAAAGGCGATAGAAGCGAACCATAATATCGAAGAGTCGCAGTCAAAAGGTACCCAAGACTCTCCAGAAGCGGAAAGAGAAAAGGGGAAGACAGATAAAATGCCAAACACTAGAAAGAACAGGCAGTCACAGAAGAAATGTGACATAGATTCAAATGGGGTGACATCCTTTTCAATCTGCTTATCTCAGCGTGAGCATACTCTTTTAAAGATTATGTCAACATTTACCGGGAAGAGCATGAGTTCATTAGTTCGAGAAGGTTTGTCTGATTATTTTGATAAGATAGAAGAGGTGCTCTCGAACAACAGTGGTGTGGGTATAGACTTACTTAAGAATGCATTTAAAAACATTTGAAATAACATATGGCTAACGTTAAGAAAACCAAAATACTGGTTTATGTTACATCCGAGGAAAAGCGGGTTCTAAAGTGTTTTGCCTTACTAGAGCAACAATCACTCAATGCAGTCGTGAGTAAATGTATCTCAACTGGCTTAAAGAGAAAGCTTTCTCGAAGAAAAGATGCTTATAAACAACTATTAGCGATACTTTCCTCAGCAAAGGAAGATGGATTATAGGATACTAGGTTTTCAGTAGGGCTGGGTGGGTGGGGCTTGAGTTTGAATAATAAAAGAAATAGTAATATATTTGCACAATACGAGCGAGGCTGTCGCATGTAATAAATTAAGAAGAATGATCAGGGGACTCAACAGAGTCCCCTTTTCACAAACAGAAACGGATTATTTGACCTTTTAATAGATTCTTACGTCTTAGATACTCGCCAAACTACTACCGCCCCCAAGACTGTAGCCAGCAGATACAAATGGCGTACTCTGATATCGTCGCGCTTGAAATAATACCTTATCGAGGACGGATCAATACCTGCTTCACGACAAATTGAGCCAAATGTTCTGTGTGTTTCCACAATGGCCGTGCAAACAAAAGCTATCCGGCTATTGCGGTAAATCGCATTCAAAAGGTAATCTGGATAACGGACAACTGAATCAAAGTGACCGACATTTCCAATAATACGGTATTGGGGGCTGGATGTCCGGATTGTCCGCGAGTATTCTAATACAGCGTCAATCCGGAACCCATAATAACCGAGAGCCTTCTGGATATCTGAGTATTGCATGTCGTCTGACATGAAATGATAGTTCACGTTCTGAGCTGTCCAACCAAGCGGGAAGGCTAGTTTTTTCTGGTTTAACCCAAGGCGATTCATGATCTCTGACAGAAAAGCCAGATTTCGAAGATGCATCTCGCCCGTTTGCTTGGCTCGATTTCTCTCCTTTCGCTGATAATCTGCCTTCTCTCTGGTTGATCTTAGGTAGCGGAGTCGACGTTCATAAGGTGTCTCATTTCTTTTTTTCATAATGAATTGGTTTGAAGAGGGTTTTTAGACAGTCTTTTGGTTTAAAACCATGGGGGTATTATCCCTGTGTTCAGACACAAATCCTACACTATACAGTGTGTTTCCTTTGACTCTTTCTTTGAACTTGATTACTTTTGACTTTTCGTGGTTTTGTTTCTTTGTAATTGCCATAAGATTACGATTTAGTGTTATACAATGTGCGGAAGGGGACGGACTCCCCTCCGCTATGCAAAAGGAAAAACTCCCAACGCCACTGACGTGTGGCAGGGAGTTTTATTGCCTGGGATTATTATTATTTGTTTTTATTGGTTATCTTTGTTGCGGTAGAGTTATCACCCATTTCGGGTGCCAAAGAGGAAGTCTGCCTCTTCCATATGGATAGACCATATGTTTCTTTTCTGGCTGGGGCGAGCCGGTTCAGACCGACTGCCGACTGCAGACAGCATATCACATTTCAGGCGCCATGCGCCCGGGCTGTTGCATGTCAAACCACTAACCAAAAAGAATTGATATTATGGCAAAAAAGAAAACCTCAGACCAGAAACACGTGCCGAATGAATGGGATGTGATCTTTCAAAAGGCCGAAAAAGCGGTTGAACTCACTTTAGATGCCTACCGAGTATTTGGCACAGAAGAGGGAAAACAAGTCCCCCTTCGTTTGGAAGAACTCGGCGTGCTATCGGACAGGAACTTTGTGAACTTCCTGATTTCACTTTATAATGCAGCGCAGCTGCTAGGACCAGAGGCCGCCGACAAGATTCGCCGTGAGGCTCCAGAATCCAAAGTGGCTCGCTATCATGAGTTGAATATGGAAGAATTCCTGAATATCTTTAGCGTATCTGCTACGGCAGCCGCCATCTGCGTCCCTATCAAGTCGGATGATATGAGTGCACTCGTCGAAACAATCTACAAAGAGCCAGCCCTACAGAATTTCCTTTTCGAGTTCGTGAATACGGTCATCACCCAGGAGCGCATAGCGAATATGACACAATCCTAACATAAACTCGCCAAGGTCGGCAGAAAAAACGGACCTCGCGCGCGTGCGCGGTATGTATGAAATATAATAGAGCGCGCGCGCATATAAAGTTATGAATAACAAAGAGTTATTCATATAGCAAATGCGTTTGTAAGACATGTTTGTTTTTATCATTTTTGAGCAATGAAATAACTATGAGCAATACATTACAAGTATTTTGGATGACTCGAAAACACAGACGTCTTTTACCCAAAGAAGACGAAGCGATCAATCATGATAATAGGACACTTCCACAACAGTGTCAGATTGTTACCTACTGGCAAATCTACCCTTTTTGCGACTTGCTTGAAAAGATTAAGAGCCAGTGAAACTTTTTTCTTCATCGTTCGTAAATAAATGCGCTAATAGTAAGCACAATGAGAACGTATTTCAACGAATCACACAAGAAATGTTCGGAGGCCTGCCAGAAAGAGGTCGCCGAAATGTCCAAGCATCCCTTATCGGAAGAACAGTTCAGGGCCCAGATCGACAGGAATCGTGAAGAGTCCATCCGTCGGGCCAACCACCGAACGGCCCAGACCACATACGCATCAGGGCTGATCTGCAAACCCAAGTCTCCGTTTGAACTCTTCGGAATAGAAGTCCACAAGGGCTGGTGGCCGCTTGTAGAACCCATATATAAACGGATTCAGGAACTGAACGCCGCCGGCGCAAACATTGAGATAACTCAGATCAAGGAGAAGTTCGGCGCACTGCGCTTTTACACTCACAACACTCCGGCGGGAATCGATGCTATGATCAAGAAAGCACAGGAGCAGTCCATCCATATCTGCGAAGATTGCGGGGCCCCTGCCGAACGGGTCATTGGAAACTACAAGTGGATTTATACTCTTTGCCCAAGTTGTCTCAAAAAGCGAGGAATCACAATCGTCGAAACTCCTGAAGAGGCCGATGCACGGAGAAGGCGGAAGCAAGCAAGACCGGAAAGCGAGTCCTCGGAAAAAACGGGTAAACGAAATAATAACAACTGAATGAATATGGAGAATGTCAACACTTGGCTGTCAAGACGATATCCATTGACAATCATCAGAGATCGTTATAATGGGATATACAGCGGAGGCGACTGGATTGCTTTTCCATTTCGGATAGCTGAAATTCTTGTAGTCGTCAACTCCAATGATGAAGATTGTATGGCCTTCTGGGAGAACTATACAGAGGCGTATGGCCTTAGTAAATCACCAGACGCAGCATTATCAGACCTGTTGGATAAGATGATGATAATCTAGATATTCCCAAGTTGGTCAAAACAATGCCTGCGGTGGGGCTGACAAGAGAAGAAGCCGAAAAGGCCATATCGTTATAAACAAATAATGATAGGTTTAGCAAGAGATTGAAAAAGAACCGATTATGAAATAATATTTTGATTAACGACTGAAACTCCCGGAAAATTGCTAAATTTGCATCAAGCCATTGTGGCAATGGCAAATAATAGCGAAAGTGTTTTCGCGCTGCCCGGTTCAAATCTGGAAAATTTTAACGAGAGGGCAACGGCAAAACACTCCGCTCGGTTGGATTGTATGTACCACGTTTGTGGTTACTATATCCCCGAGTGTGGAGTTTCAGTCGTTTTTCATCTCTCAAGGCTTTCCAGAGCCCGAACCGGTGAAAGCGAATGGGCTCCACACTTTTGTGTTTGTCATTTACCCTGTTCTGGAGCCGACAGGACAAAGGCGGAAAGATGATTTCAAAATTCTCTGAATGGCATAATGCCCATGCCGATAAACTCCTTTCCCTTGAATTGGGCCCTGGTGAAGTTGTACTTATTGTCATCGTAACGGTAATTCTCGCCGTCTTTGTTTACAGATTCCTTTTCACCAGAGAAAATGGACTTTACGTCAGTTTTCTCAACAAATTAATAGACAAGGCAAACTTTGCCTATGCCCCCTTTACCTGGCTTTTCAGATGGGCCTTCTTTATAGTATTACTGATCGTTCCAGCTATCTTCATGATGATAGCTGTCGCCTATATTTGGCTTAATGTTCACCTGCTTGTCATTAACTTTTGAGAAGGATGAATAAGTTTATCCATTATCTTCTAGCCGCTACTGTTTTTCTTTCCTGCCTTTCTTGCAAAAAAGGCGAGCAGGAGAACAATCAGCATGATCCCACAAACCCATATGAGCAGGTAGAAGCTCTTGCCAAAGCGGCCTCAGGAGCCGTAGAAATCACTCATTATGAGCGTGGGATCTCTGTAATGACTATTTACCTCTGCACTCCTTTCAAGTATGGCGACAGTGGTTCTAGTTATGAATCGATCTCTATCCAAGAGTCGGCTTTCTCCAAATATGAGAATGACCATGAGTACTTAACCATTACTTTTAAGACCGGAACTATTATAAAGTTCCGTTACCGTAACGCACTATCTATAGACCTCGCACCTACTACTGAATACAAAGATTACCAAGGGGCAAGTCGTGAGTTTCCCTTTTCTCTTCTTGAGGCCGGACGAGGAAATGTTAGGTTCAAGGCAACGGCCCAGGGAAAGGGATCTGCTAGTGTGACTTTCGATGAACAATCCAATGCTGGAATTCTTACCGTTACTTTGGCCGATGAAGAAAAGGCTACCCTGTTAGCAACTCTTAAGGTCACTGACGGCACAAACAACAAGTCCTATTCAGTAACAGCAGAAGCTTATTATTGTAGTATAACGGCTGATAACATCATTCTGGTTGGCAAGAAAGAACAAGAACACACGATTGAATACTCAATAGCTACCAACCTTGAGGAATATGAGATTGTCGCGGAGCTTGCCGAGAATAGCTTTGTTGCCCTGAATGGTCTCACGGCCACAACCCTCTCTGATAACCACACAGGAAAGGACCGCTCCACTACCGTGACTTTGAAGGAGAAATCAGAGAAGTTCAAGGAAAAGGTCATCACTATTACCCAGGAGCAGGATGAGATCAATCCTGACCCCAATAGCGTTGCCTTTGCAGACTGGAACTTCAAGAACGCCATGCTGGCGCTGGCAGACCTTAACGGAGATAAAGAAATAACCGAGGAAGAAGCACTTACTGTCACGGAGATTAACATTGCCGACAAAGGGGTGAATAATTTGACTGGCCTTGAGGCTTTCAAGAATGTCTGGAAATTCGATGCCCAGAACAACGACATTACCGACGCTACTGTCTTAAATAATCTTCCCCTGCTTTATTGGCTTGATTTACGTGGGAACCCTGATTTGGAAACTTTTGATATAAGTACCTGCTCACACTATTTTCAGCATTGTTTGGCCACTCCTACTGCCAAACTCAATTATACCGTTCATAACAGACAGTTAGGTGTTTATATTAATGACCTTGATAAAGCCAAGCAAGTAAACTGTATCCCTGATTTGAGAGAATCAAAGGACTGGTCTCACCAGAATCAATTCCACCTCTATCGAAAGCATACGAAAGGGAATGGACTTCTTGCCGTATGTATTACCGGGCTAGGCTTTATTGATGTTGACCTTATTGATGGCTCATTTAGACGAATTATGGAGGAATGGCTTGATAAGATTGTTCTCTCAGGAGTTGGTTGCCCCCATATTATAGATGTCCTAGACTATTGTGACTTCTATTACATGGAAAGGACGTCCCAAACCAGGAATTCCATTGAGCCGTTAGAAGTGACGAGCGAAGAACAATTGATAAAAGATCTCTATACGAATTTTGTATATGAGCAGTTGAATCTTTTCAAAGACACCTATTCTGGATTATTTGGAACCTCTAATCCGAACAGCCCTCTGTTAGTTATTCAGGAAGTCAATACTATTCCTACAACAGGATATAC
>JAEEGG010006206.1_pt1 | contig 28092 bp, 23 predicted proteins | sample 9134161 | NCBI WGS metagenome assembly JAEEGG01 (sample SAMN16246543, study PRJNA631951) | gut metagenome | biome: gut microbiome; feature: rumen; material: CR-attached | host: Bos | place: Iran: Karaj | collected 2018-10 | reverse complement strand
TATTGATGCTGTGATGAAAGAAAAAATATGAAAAAAAGATGGCGGTTAGTGTAGTTTTTAGTAACTTTGTTGCGTCTAATGGGTGTAATGACTGAAAAACAGACGAGACAATGAACGAATTAGAAAAACAGTTTGCGCAAACCGTAGCCGAGCACAAGAGCACCATCTACACCGTGTGCTACATGTTCTCGCAAGATGCTGACGAGGTGAACGACCTGTTTCAGGAGGTGCTGATGAATCTCTGGAAAGGGTTTGAGAACTTTGAGCATCGCAGTGACATCAAGACGTGGATTTATCGCGTCGCCCTCAACACCTGTATCTCGATTGACAGGAAGAAACGGCGGCACTCATCTGAAGTGAGGCTGACCATGGACATCAACCTCTTTGAAGACCGCGACGAGGACACGCGCCAGGTGGACATGCTCCACAAGCGCATCTCCAAGCTCCAGCCCTTCGACCGTGCCATTGTATTGCTCTGGCTCGAGAACCTCCCCTACGAGGAGATAGGCCAGATAGTGGGCATCACAGCTAAGAACGTCAGCGTGCGTCTGTTTAGAATCAGAGAACAGCTAAAGAAAATGTAAGTATTAACCCATTAAAAAAACTCTACCCATTATGAATAACGAGAATCTTGAATTAGAGAGCATGCGCCAGCAGATGGACACCCTGAAGAGGAAGCTCGACGCACAGGTGATAGTGAACGACCGTATGATTCGCCACTCGATGAAGAATACGGCGGGCAACATCAACCGCAGGTACTACATCATCATGGCCCTCTGCCTGCTGATGGTTCCCTATAGCTATTGGGCTTTTGTGAAGCTGTCGGGCTTCTCCATTCCTTTCTGGATCTTCACCTGCGTCGTCATGCTGGTGTGCTGCGGGGCTACCTATTACAACAGCAGGAATCTGAGCGATGCTAACATGATGACCAATAATCTTGTGGATGTGCGTCGGCGCATGGCTCGCGCCAAGAAGTTTGATGCCGACTGGCTCTTCATTGGCATTCCGCTCATCATCGTGTTTTTGGGCTGGTTTATGTACGAGAACTACCAGCTGAATCCCGACGCCCTTGGCAATGGCCTCTTCTGGGCTGGATGCATAGGCGGTGTGCTTGGAACTATAGCTGGATTTGCCCTCCACTTTAAGACTCAGCGCCAGTATCAGGAGATTATCGACCAGATAGAGGACCTTACGGCCGAAGGCGCAACGGGTTGCGACTAGCTCTTGGTGTGGCAGAGTGCCAGCACGCTGATGCGCACACCCTCGGCCTTGGCCAGTTCCAAGCCGCAGGCGGTGAGGGTGGCTCCCGTGGTAACGATGTCGTCGATGAGCAGCACGTGGCGGTGGGCTATTTGCCCGGCATCCACCAGCTGGAAGGCTCCCTCTACATTGCGTAGGCGCTCCCAGGCGTGCTGTGCCGTCTGACTCGTGGTGAAGCGAATTCGCTTCACCACTTTGTTGTAGATGGGCAGCCCTGTGGCCTCGCTCACCCCTCGTGCTATCTCACGGCTCTGATTGTAGCCTCGCTGCCACTGCCTGCTGCGGGTGATGGGCATGGGCACGAGGGCGTCGATGCCGCTGAAGAATCCTTGTGCCATGGCCCTTTGTGCCGTCAGGCAGCCTAACGCCACGCCTATCTCACGCATGCCGCGGTATTTCATGTCGTATATCATCTGGCTGCAGTCCGACTGTGGCTCGTAGTGAAAGAGGGCGGTGGCCCGCTCTATGGGCAGCAGTCCCCAGAACAGCCGTGCCAGCGGGTTGTCGGTGGCGTGCTCCTCGTAGTGTGTCAGTGGCAGGTGCAAATGGCATTGGCTGCAGATGATGCGCTCCTCGGCCGAAAGCCTGCCGCCGCACACCGCACACGGTCGCGGTGCCACTATATCGAAGAGTTTAGTCCAGATACTCGTCCTCATCGTCTACGTCGATACACTGTAGGATGATGTTCATGGTGAAACCGCGGCCCAGAGCCCACTTCACCAGTTTGGCGCGCTGCTCGCCGAGGCTCTTGGCGCTGGTGCTCTTGGCCTTCTGGCGCAGCATGGGGCGCAGCATGTCCACGTAGTCGCTGTCGCTGATGGCATCGAGGGCTTCCTGAGCCGTGGCCTCGTCGATATGCTTAGCCCACAGTGCCTGCTCCACCTTGCGCCGCCCCCATTTGTTGTACTTCACCTTGTCCTGCACGAAGGCACGGGCATAGCGGGCGTCGTCGACATAGCGTCCAGCCGTGAGGCGTTCCATCACCTGTGCCTGCTCCTCGGCGCTAACGCCCCACTGGCGCATCTTCTCTGTGAGGTCATGCTGGCAGTGTTCGCTGCGTGCACAAAGCGCAGCCAGCTTCTCGAATGCCCGCTCTGCGCTCATTGACGTTTGATGATTGACCATTGTTGCTATTCTGTTTTTGCTGTTTTTTTAGATGTTATGGGCTGAGAGCCCGTGTGCCTCAACTCTCGCTGTGCCTGCGCCAAGGGCGCCCGTAGGCCTCCTTGTGCCTTTCTTGCGCTTTTCTTGCGCTTTTCTTGCGCTTTTCTTGCGCTTTTCTTGCGCCCACCTTGCGCTTTTCCTAGCGCCCTCTGCGCGGGAATGATGGAGCCCGTAGGCACTCCCCGCCCCTGTAAGGGGAGGGGTAGGGGTGGGGTGTTGACTGCCCTCAATGTATTGTTTAATCAGCGCTTCTTCAAGCCCTTAGGAAGTTACTGACCCCACCCCTGCCCCTCCCCTACAAGGGAGGGGAGTGCCTACGGAGTCCTTGCGCTCTTCCTAGCGGTTGGGATAATACTGACCCCACCACTGCCCCGGCTTCGCCCCACCGTTGCTTCGCTCCCCAATTGCTCCCTCCTCGCAATTGCCTACAAGGGAGGGGAGTGCCTACGGAGTCCTTGCGCTTTTCCTAGCGCGCTCCTTTCTGAGTCCTCTGTGCGGGGATAGGGGGGAGGCCTGCGGCTCTTCTTCAGGCCTCTCAGGCCTTGAATGTAATTTTAAACACGGGGGCAATGTCGTTGGACTTGGCTCAGGGCACCTTGACGGTCAGCCCGTTGGCGTTGTGGGTGAACTCCACAGGGCCTGCGCCGAGCAGTGTCACGCTCTCCACCTCGCCGCTGTACGACGGCTCTGCTTTGGAGAAAGCCTTGAAGGTGAAGTTGCCGGCTGCGGGCCATGCCATGATGGTGGCGTAGACGGCTCCCCCCTTCGTGACGTAGCGCACATCTTGAGCGGAGTAGACCTGCCCCTCGTTGAAGCCCTGGGCGTTCATGGGGTTGGCTGTCTCGGCTAGCGGGCCTTCGCCGAAGGTCTTCCACATGCGAGTGGCGTAGATGCTCTCGCCGTTGATGTCGAGCCACGCCTTGATGTCGGCCAGCACCTGTCGCTCCTTGCTGTCGATGGTGCCGTTGCCCTTCACGGGGATGGAGAGCAGCAGGTTGCCGTTTTTCGACACCACGTCGATGAGCATGCGTATGACGGTGGCGCCGCTCTTATAGCTGTTGTTGTTGTATACGTCCTGGTTGTAGTGCCACTGGCCTATGCAGGTGCACGTCTGCCAGTAGTCCTGTTGCGGACGGTCAGGTATGCCGCGCTCCACGTCCCACATCATGTAGCCCTTTTGCTGTGCAGTGAGCTGCTTGCCCGTGACCACCACCTGCTGCTGTCCGTTGTGCCTGGCGGCGCTGTGGTTGTAGTAGTGCTGGAGTATGTTCTTGCCTATCTGGTCGTCGCAGCCATAGAAGGGCATGGCGGTGTCGTCGAAGTAGATGATGTCGGGGCTGTAGTCGTTGATGAGTTCTAACACGCGGTTCTGGAACTTCTGCTTATAGGCCTGTGATGGCAGCGAGGCACCGTTGGCCCAGTCCCACTGCGAGTGTATGGTGCTGCTTTTTTCCCAGCCTGTGGAGTGGGCGTGCTGCTGTGCGTACAGCTGCTGCGGGTCGAGCCCTTCCCACCACTGTCCGGCGCCATCGGCCTTGGTCAGGTTGCCGTCGAACTTTTGCGAGGGCTCCAACCATGTCCAGGCGTGCGAGGCGTGTATGGACACGCCGAGGGGCAGTCCGGCTTTCTTGCAGGCTTCGCTCCATCCGCCTATGAGGTCTTTCTTCGGCCCTACGTTGACCGAGTTCCACTCCTGATAGGGCGAGTTCCACAGGTCGAAGTTGTCGTGGTGGTTGCCCAAGGCCATGAAGTAGCGTGCCCCCACGCTCTTGTAGAGGTTGACCAGCTCTTCAGGATTCCACTGATCGGCCTTCCAGGCGTTGCAGAGCTCCTTTAGCCCGTAGTCCTTCGGACTGCCGAAGTGATTCAGGTGGTAGTTGTACTGGCTGCTGCCCTCGTAGTACATGAAGCGTGCATACCAGTCGCCATACTCTGCCTGGCACTGCGGTCCCCAGTGGGCCCAGATGCCAAACTTTGCGTCTTTGAACCATTCGGGGCACTCCCACTGGCTGAGCGACTCCCAGTCGTTGCCATACGTTCCCGTCTGCACGGCAACGTCTTCTGTCTGTGCACTGACCGTCATGGCTAATGCGGTCATGGCCGATAAAAGAATCTTTTTCAAGTGTGTAATCGTTTTTAGTTATGAATTACTGTGGCATGAGTACTTCGAGCAACATGGGTCGCGGAGCACTAGAGGCTACAAGCCAGTCGATGCCCTGTAGCAGTTGCTGCATGTCGGTGGCTTGGCGGCGCACGATGTTGCACTCCTGGCAGATGCCCTCGGCGGTGGTGGTGTGGCTGGCGGCCACAAGCCGGCTGGCAGCACTGCTCTGGCTGAGACCGGGCAGATGGTCGAAGATGGCCCCATGGCGGTTGTTCAGCAGCAGTATGCGCAGGCTGCTGCCATGCAGGTTCTGGTTCCACAGCGCGTTCTGGTCGTAGAAGAAGCTCAGGTCGCCGATGACGATGAAGGTGACGTCTGATGAAGGGGTGGCGGCTGTGAAGCCTGCAGCAGTGCTTAGCGAGCCCTCGATGCCGTTGACGCCCCTGTTGCACCACACGGGATGTCCTTTGGCGTAGCGACAGGCCAGGCGAATAGCGGTAGAGTTGGCATAGTGCACGTGAATGTGGTGATGCAGCTGCTCAGGGCTGAAGGTGGCGCCGAGCTGCTGCTCGAACAGACGCACGGCGGCATACTCGCCGAAGGGCAGCTCCTCGCTGTCGATGCGCTGTAGGGCTTCCTTCAGCAGGCGCAGCCATTGGCGGCGGTAGTCGGCACGGGTGGCGGCATACTGCCATTTCAGTTTGCCCACCTTTGTGCTCAGCGACTGAAGTATGCGCTCAGCATCGCCCACCACGATGCCCTGCAGGTTCTGGAATGTGTCTTCCACTTCGCCTGTCAGGCTGATGCGCCAGCAGCGGGCACTCGTGGCCTGGCGCAGGAAGTGCTTCAGTCTTTTGCTCACCACGGCGTCGCCCACATAGAGAATGAAGTCGGGCAAGGCCTCGTCTGAAGTGGGAAGGCTTAGCGCCTCGTCAATGGGACTGACGGTGGTGAAGGGTGCCAGCGCCTCGTGGAGCACAATGACATGGCTGAAGAGCTGGTCGAGACCCTCGTAGTGGAAGCGATGCGGCGACAGCTGTCCGAACACGATGAGCGGGTGGCGGGCGTTGAGCAAATCGTCGACAAGCGTCTGTGGCAGGCAGTCGTAATCTGTGGCCGGTGTGTAGCGGCGAATGACACGTTCGTTGGGCAGCAGCTCGGTGGTGAACTGGAAGAGCGGTTCACTGATGTGTACGTTGATGTGTACGCAGGGATGCCGGTCGGTGGTGGCCTCGATGAGTGCTTCGTTCACTAGGCGGTTGCAATGCCAGATGGATGGTGCTTCGTGCAGGTCAACCGTTGTGCTCACCCATGGGGCGAGGGCACCGGGCTGTAGGAGCGTCTGCCCGTCTAACTGCCCAATCCATTCAGCGGGGCGGTCGGCAGAGATGATGATGAGCGACTGGTGCTGGTAGTGAGCCTCGGCCACTGCGGGAGCAAGGTTGAGCAGAGCGGTGCCGCTGGTGACGCATACCACCACCGGCTCGTCGGTGGCTTGAGCCATGCCTAGCGCAAAGAAGCCCGCCGAGCGCTCGTCGGTGACGGGATAGCATGCTATGTCGGGACACTCGTTGAGATTGTGTACAATGGGCGCATTGCGCGAACCGGGACACACCACGGCATGCCTGATGCCGTGGGCCACAAGGAGGGCTGTGAGTGTGTTTACATTTTGCTTGCTGCTATACATCGCTTCATCGTTTCCATTTTTGCCTCCGTCTCTTCCCACTCTTTCTGCTCATCGCTCTCAGGCAGCAGGCCGCCCCCGGCGTAGAGGGTGTAGGTGCTGGCCTTGTCTTCCAGGCAGCGCAACGACACGTAGAGGTGAGTGGTGAGAGGGCTCTGTGGCATTTGTGCCTGGGAGCCGGGAAGTTGTGCAGAGGGGGAGTTGGGCATTTGGGCAGTGGGCGACGGAATGGCGAGATTGAGCGGTCCGGCGTATCCGCTGTAGTAGCCGCGCGAATCTGGCTCATTGTCGAGGATGAAGCGCAGGGCCTCTTCCTTTGGCAGGCCGCAGACAGCCGGGGTGGGGTGGAGGGCTTGGAGCACATCGCCCTCGCGCGCACCAATAGGAGGATGTTGCTCTGTGTCGAGCCGAAAGGTGAAGTCGCTGCGCAAGTGTGCCAGGTGTCCGGCGCGTATGGCGTGCGGCCCCTCTTCTTGAAAGTCGATGCCCAGGCTTTGCAGCGTGTCGCCCACGTAGGCTGCCACGATGCGCTGTTCCTTCATGTCCTTTGCCGTCCATTGCAGCTGTTGCTCGGCTCCTTCAGGGGCATTGGGCGTGAGGCGCATGGTGCCTGCCACGGCCGATGTGCGCCACAGGCCGTCGCCATGGTTCTGCAGCATCACCTCTGGCGTGATGATGAGCCACTCGCCGCTCTCACGGGTGTAGAACAGCGACACGAACATGCGCGGATAGAGGTGACATGCCGTCAGGAAGAAGTGGAAGGCTGTTCCCTCTGACATCATGCGCATGCGCCACATCTGGCGTGCCAATACCAGCTTGTGAAACTGATTGGTGGTGAGTGCTTGGTGAAATGTGTTGAAAGCCTTGGAATAGCTGTTGCGCGAATCGTTGTAGTAGGGCATGCCAGAGTTGAGGTAGGTGGCGTCCTTCAACTGCACGGGCGGCAAAGGGCGCGTCTCAACATATTGGGGACTGATGAGCAGCAACGGTTGATAGTCTGTGGCGTGAAACGGAGCCACTACAAACCCTTGACGTCCGCTCAGCTCTTTAGCCGATGACAATGCCTCGGCATCGCCCCGCACCCATACTATCTCACTGGTATGCGGCAAGCGGTAGTAGGCATCGGCGGTGTAGGAGGAGTCGGGGTCACCATAGAAGTATTTCTCTTCGTTGCTCATTGTTGTTTGCTTCGTATGATGTAGTTAGTAACACGCACGTTGGAGATGAGGTCGCCTGCCGTGTCCTTGATGTCGACATTCCAAACGTGCAGTGTGCTGCCTTGATGCAGCAGCTGGGCGTATGCGGTCACGGTGTCGCCCTCGGCCACGGCTTTCACATGGCTGCCACTTACCTCAATGCCTACGCAGGCGCAGCCAGGACACAAAGCTGAGGAGCCTACGCCTGCCACGTTCTCGGCAAGGGCCAGCGAGGCACCGCCGCTCAGGAATCCGAAGGGCTGGCGATTGCGCTCGTCCACGCGCATGCGTGCCATACAGGTATCGCCCTCGGGGGTAGAGATAAACTCCATTCCGAGGGCGGTGCTGAGATTAGGCTTCTCGTTGATGATGTCTTTTATTCTGTCTATCTGCATTCTTTAGGGTTTCTTTTATCTCTGCCACCTCTGCGATTTGGGGCTATTTAAACAGAGAGTATTCCTTGATTCCCCACGCCAGAGCACTGGCACCGAGCACATCGCGCTCATAGTTATCGAGGGCCGACTGCAGCAGCTTCACGCGTCCGCGAATATTGTGGAACACATGTTTCTCGAACTCCTCGTTGGTAGGATCCAAGAGCCAGTGCCCGGCACGTGCCACGCCGCCGGTCAGAATGATGGCTTCGGGGTTGAGTATGGAGGCATAACCCGCCATGGTGAGGCCGAGTAGAGTGCCGGTACGCCTGAACACCTCGATGGCCAGTTCGTCGCCCTGTTCGCAGCACTCGTAGATGCGCTTTGGCGTGAGCTTTTCTATGTTGCTCATCAGCGTAGGCTTGGTGGCTGTCTGCATCAGTTCCTGCGCTGTCTGCACTATACCTTTCACGCCGCAGTAGGCCTCCAGGCAGCCCTTCTTACCACATCCGCAGGTGCGGCCGTTGAGTACGGTGCAGGTATGGCCCACCTCGCCGGCAAAGCCGTCGGCCCCCAGGTGCACCTGTCCGTTGGAGAAGATGCCGCTGCCTATGCCGTGTCCCAAAGAGATGATGATGAAGTTGTTCATGCCGTGGGCGCTGCCAAACACATGCTCGCCAAGGGCAGAAATATGGGCGTCGTTGCCCAGCGCTACGGCAATGCCCAGACGGTCGCGCAGCATGGCGGCCATGGGCACCACCCCTTTCCAGTGCAGGTTAGGGGCGTTCTCTATGCAGCCGGTCAGGTGGTTGGCGCTGGGCGAGCTGATGCCCATGGAGCGTATGCTCTCGAAGCCGCCATTCTCCTCGGCCAGCATCACCACCCGCTCGCTGAGCGTGCTCACATACTCGTTCACATTGTCATAGTCTTGGGTGTTGAATTCGTCACGCGCTATGATGTTGCCCCGCACGTCGACGATGGCATAACTGGTGCGTTCGAGGCTGATGTCGGCACCAATCACTTTGTTCTTCACTACTACTTCAGTCATCGGTAGAGGGGTAATAAGGTTGCTTATTTAAACAATGAATACTCTTTCACTTCCCAGGCCAGGACGCTGGCGCCTAACAGACTCCGCTCGTTGTCGGTGAGCGATGATGTGAGGAACCATACCTTTCCACGCAGGTTGTGAAACACGTTCTCCTCGAACATCTGCCGTGCGGAGTCAAATAGCCAATGCCCGGCGTGACAAATACTTCCCGTGAAGATGATGGCCTGCGGATTGACCACAGAAGCATAGTTGGCCATGCCTACACCCAACATCTCGCCCGTTACGCGGTATACCTCCTGCGCCAGCTCATCGCCCTCCTCGCAGCAGCGGGTCAGCTCTTCGGGAGTGAGATGCTCTATGCTGCGCATCAGTGACGGCTTGTCGCTTCGTTCCATCAGTTTCTTTGCCGTGAGCATGATGCCCTCTTCGGCGCAGTAGGCCTCCAGGCAGCCACGGCTGCCGCAGCCGCACAAACGTCCTTCGGGCCTTACGCACACATGGCCTATCTCGCCGGCAAAGCCCTCGTGGCCTAAATGTGGGCGTCCATTGGAGAAGATGCAACTGCCCAGCCCCGGCCCAAGGGTAATGACAATGAAGTCGCTCATGCCGTGGGCACTGCCGAACGCCTGTTCGCCCAGTGCACGTGTATGGGCGTTGTTGCCCACAGCCACGGCCATGCCCAAGCGGTCGCGCAGCAGCGAGGCCAAAGGCACCTCCCCCTTCCAGGCCAGAGAGGGCGAATACTCTATGCAGCCCTTTACATAGTTGCCGCTCATTACACCCACACCCACAGAACGAATGGTCTCATAGCCGCCATTGGCTTCCATCAGTTCTACTAACTTCTGGCTGAGGGCAGCCACATAATCGTTAATGTTAGGATAGTCCGTGGTGGAAAAACTATCTTGCGCGATAATGTTTCCACGTATATCAATAATTGCGTATGTAGTATCGGCAATTCCAATGTTTACCCCTACTACACGTTTCTTTGAACTGCTCTGAATCATGGTTCAATGGATGTTGTGTTGTATTTCTTGGCAAAAATACCCATTTTTTCTATTATAGCCAAATGATTCTTTGTTTTTTTTTGCAGATGTCAACTATTTTATTTAATTTTGCCACCGATTTAGACTTTATTACATTTTAAACTAAATGATTTGCTTATGAAAAAGTTGTTTTATGCAGTAATGGCAGCCGTGGTTGCTGTTACGTTGAGTTCGTGCTTCGGTAAGACTGCTACTCCCGGACAGAGTGACCCGCAGGAAGAGGCCCCCAATGAGGCCGGGCAGTTGAATGCAGCCATGGAGAGCCAGTTGAATGCTGGCAATGGTGAGGGATTCTTCGCATTGGTGAGCAACATTCAGGAGAAGGCACTCGGCTTTATCAAGGACAACCCCGAGAAGGCCAAAGAGTACTTGGGCACTGCCCAGAAGTTCCTGAAGGACAACAGTGCCAAGATTGGCGAGGTGTTGGGCAAGATTACCAACAGCGAGCTGGCTGAGCGTGCACAGGATCTCATCAAGAGCGTGAGCGAGCAGCCCGTCGACCAGTTGCTGGGCCTTGTTGGTGCTGCCAGCGAGCAGCTTGAAGGAGCACAGGAGGCTGTGGAAGGAGTTGCCGGTGACGTGCAGGAGGCTGTTGAAGGCGCCGTTGAGGGAGCTAAGGACAAGGTGCAGGGAGCCGTGCAGGGCGCCGTTGAGGGAGCCAAGGACAAGGTGCAGGGCGCCGTTCAGGGAGCTTCTGACAAGGTGCAGGGCACCGTTGACGCTGCCGCTGGAGCATTGCAGCAGGCCATTCCTGGAATGTAATATGATAAACGCGAAGACGCAAAGATGTGCATGCAGCCACTTTGCGTCTTCGGCTTTATAAGAGCCAAACTCAAAAACTATTATTTCGAACTAAATGAAAAGAAAGTTCCTCTCGCTCCTCGGTCTGCTGGCTTTCACACTGCAGGCACTTGCCGTGGCTAACAACACTGTTGAGATAAAGTACAACGGCCAGACTGCTACCGTCAGCGTGGCCAGCAATATCAGCAGCTACGTCACCGTTAGCAGCGGCACATCGTCGCACGTGAAGATAGTGCAGGCTGCCACTTTCAATGGCATTAACCCCACTACGAGCAATCCTGACGGCGAAGTCATCTATGTGCTCTCGGGTGTATCGGCCGACGGCGAGTTCTACTTGGAGGGAAGCTATAAGTGCACCGTAAACCTGAATGGCCTCACACTGACTAACCCCGCAGGCCCTGCCATCAACATACAGAACGGCAAGCGCGTGGAGGTGAGTGCCAAGAGCGGTACCACCAACACCCTCACCGATGGTGTCAACGACACCTACAACGGCTGTTTCCACTGCAAGGGCCATACCAAGCTGAAGGGCAAGGGTACGCTCAACATTGTGGGCAAGTCGAAGCATGCCCTCTACAGCAAAGAGTATCTGGAGGTGAAGAACCTTACCCTGAACATCACCGCAGCTCAGAAAGACGGTATACACTGCAAGGAGTACTTCCTTATGGAGAGCGGGACGGTGAAGATTTCCGGCGTGGCAGAAGACGGCATACAGGTGGAGCTGGCCAGCGATCCCGTGACGGGCATCACTACCGACCACGAGGACGAGAACACCGGCAACTTCTATATGACGGGCGGCACGCTGACCATCAGCAGCTATGGTGGCAAGGCTGTGAAGGCCGACGGTACCATTTCTTTCAGCAAGGGTACCTGCAACTTCGACACCAGCGACATTATGATTCATGCCTCCATCGAGACTGTGGGTGAGGGAGCGCCTATGCAGACTCCTGTCTTCTACGATATGAACGGACGCCGTTGCCAGCAGCCTTTGCGCAATGGCGTGTACATCATGCGCCAAGGTATGCGCAGTAGAAAGGTGTTGGTCAATTAGCCACACACCGCTTCTATAGAACACACTAAATGTCAGAACGCCGATGTACAGGCTATTTGTACGTCGGCGTTCTGATTGCAGTAGGTAGATCGTCAAAGCTGATTCTACAGCAGTGATTCACTCACCCCTGCTACTGGCCCATCACTTTCTTTCCGTCTACTATGTTGATGCCGCGCTGGGGCTGCTGTAGTCGCTTGCCGTCGAGCGAATAGATGGCTGGAGCAGCGGTGCCGGTGGCTTCAGGCATACTGATGGCGTCGGTTCCGCTGAACAGCTGCTGCACCTCGGTGGCAGGCAGGGCACGGTTGTAGATGCGTACATCGGCGATGAATGCCTGCAGCAGCGGGTCGCTGTTGAACTGGCTGCGGCCTATGTAGTTGAGCAACGGACAAACATCGTTGGGGCTGATGGTGATGCCGTCGGTCTGAGCTGCCTGCTCGCCGTCAATGTATATGGCGGTGCTGCCGGGCTTCATGGTGACAACGATGTGCTTCCACTTCAGGGCGGTGATGCGGGGTGCATCGAGCGTCTGCTCTGCTCCGCCGTTCTTGATGGCGAGCCGCATCTTGTTGTCGCCGCTCACGGGTGTGAGGAAGAGATAGTGGCCGGTGTCGAGTCCGAAGTCAAACAGCCGCTGCCACTGGCCGTTGTTGCGCAGGTTCACCCACATAGCCACGGTCAGTTCATCGCCCTGCACCACGCTGTAGGGCAGCTGCACGTATTGCTTCTGCAGGTTTATGGCCTGAGTGCCCTCTTTGTAGCCTTCCACGTATGTGGGCGCGGCTGTCGACGCAGCGGCATGGCGCAGGTTCTCTGTGGCATCGTTGGTAGTGCCGTCCATCGTCCATCGGGCCACGAGGGCTTTGTCGTCGCTGGTTGTCACCTGTGCCGATGTCGAGGCCACGCTGCGGTTCTGCGCGAGGTCGATAGCCTGCACCTTATATAAATAGGTGTGGGCGGGCATGCAGGTGTTGTCTACGTATGGTGGCATCACACGGCGTGCAATAGTGTTCCACTGCGGCTCGTCGTTCCCGTTGCCGTCGTTAGCTTCGGTGCGCAGCACCAGGTATCCGTTCAGGTCTTCTTCGCTGTTCTTCTCCCATGTGAGCAGCACCGATGCCGACTGCGTGGTGGCTGTGAGGCCGCTGGGCTGTGCTGGGGCCACTACATCGTAGCTCGCGTCGGAAGGCAGCAGTCGCCACAGCTGGCGGTTGCGCAGTGCGTCGCTGGTTTGCAGCTTGCGCTGGTAGATGCCCGCTCCTTCGGTGGCCGACCCTGACTTTGAGGTGAGGTAGAGGGCGCTCTCGCGGTTGCGCACAAAGTAGAAACCGTCGGCATAATACTCTAGGTACCACTGCTCATTGCTGGAGGGATTCTCGTTACGATTGTAAGCAATGATTTCTGCCTGGTCTTGTGTAGAAAAGTTGAGCAAATTGATACGCGTCTTGCCGTCGCTGGCCGAGAGGAAGTCGAAGAAGCTGAAGTCGCCGCCTGTCTTGCGTGGGTTGCTGGGGCTCACGTTCCAAAGCTGCGTCTTCGCACCCTTGTCTTTCTGCTGCACTATATTGCCGTTCTGCAGGGCGAGCACATTGCCCGTGGCCTTGTTCACCAGCTTGTAGGTGCCCGTGGCTACAGGTTCTGTGGGCACATCCTCACCCCAGGTGATGTCGACCACTCGCTCGCCGTTGGTCTGTCCTTTCTGGTAGCCGGTGCCGCCGGGCATCTCCATGCGCCATTGTCTCAGGGGCCCCTCTCCGTCGAAGTATACATCGCGGTCGGTCACCACAAACTGATAGGTGGTGGTATATGCCTGTCGCTCTGATGAGCCGACGAACGCCTTCACGCGGCCGTCGTCGTGGCGGTAGACTGATGCTGCCGTCCAGTTGTTGCGGTGCTCGCCGTAGACCAATCGCTCGCCGTGGCTGCTGAACTGGCAGAACTCTCCGCGTGCGCGGCTGTCGAAGCCCCACCACACGCCCACGGTCATGCCATACTCCAGGCCCACCATCGCCTCGGCCACGTTGTGCATCTCGTCGGCATAGCCCACCTTGCCGTCTTGCTTCAGCTGCTGGAAGAAGTTGGCAAAGTTGTCAAACGAGCCTGCCAGCTGGTGGGTGTTGCCCCAGTCATACCACTGTTTGCCGCCGCTGTACCATTTCATGGCCATGTCGTCGTTCAGTGTGTTGCCGCCCACCATGGCAATGGTGTCCATGCGGGGGTACTGCTCCTTCAGCATCTTTGCCACCTGCCACTGCTTGTCGGGGGTGGCGCCCTCCTCTACGCTCCAGTAGTCGGGCTCGTTATAGGGCGACACGCCGATGATGGGGTGGCGGGTGTACTTCTGCATCCAGTGCACGTGGCTGTTGATCATGGCAGCCCAGTGCTGGGTGTTGCATTGCTTGTTCTTCACAAAGTATTCGTCGGCTCCCGGTTCCTGGTCGGCGGTGAAGAGCAGGGGCAGCGATGAGCTTACCTTGTTGAAGGTGTTGCTGCGCTGCTGCAGCACCTTAATGGTGTTGGCACTCAGTGCCGAGTCATTGACCAGCGCCTCGCTGAAGCGGAAGGCGGTGCGCCCCACTCCTACGTTCTCCTTGCCCATGTGGTTGATGCCCTTCAGCAAGTTCTGCTCGTTTATCCATGCCTGGTCGAGGCCCCATATAGGACTGAAGCGGTGGCCTTCCTGTGTGGTGCTGAAGCTCAGGGTGACGTCGGCCTTGTCTACCGCTTGCGCCAACGCCCCTGCAGGGCTAAACGCCAAATACGAAATGATAAATGATAATGTGAGTGCGCTCCTTTTCATCGTCTGATTGTTTTTGTAGTTTTTCCGTTGGTTTTCTTCACGTATACGCCGGGCTGAGCCGTAGTTGTGCTGGCGGCTCTGCCGTCGAGCGAGTAGATAGTGGCACCCGGTGTGCGGGTGGCTTCTGCTGACTGTATGCCCGCAGCTATCTCCTCCTCGCTCACGCCCTCTATGGGCATGGTGGCTCCAGCCCATGCTGCTATGACGGGTATGGTGTGCGAAGCGTCGATAGGCCTCATGATGGCGGTGAAGTTGCCCACTAACGGACGGTTGGCCGAGTCGGTGATTTTCTTCCATGCTCCGTCTATCAGGGCGTAGTATCCCTTCCTCACCTTCAGTGTGCCGCCGTTGAAGTAGCCCGTCAGGTTGCCGGGGGCATCCAGTGCCATGTCGGCTTTATCGCCATACTCCAGGAAGGTTGACTGTGTCTGCGTGGCCATATAGATGAATGGCATGCCGGCCTCGGTCTGTGCCAGCTCCTCCAGGCAGAGGTGCTGGTGGTCAGGTGTGATGCCTGCAATCTGGTAGAATGTCAGTCCTTCTGATGGTGCCACGGCGTAGGGCAGGCACATCACGCCCCACTGCTGCGGAGCGGTGGCGGTGCGGTAGAGCGGCAGGTGGCGCAGGCGGAAGTTGGTGGCAGCCCACCATCCCTCGCGGTGGTCGCCGTTGCTGTTGGTCTTGCCTATCTCGCGCCAGGCCATGTCGATGGCTCCCTGCTTCGAACTCTCGAAGCCTATGGTCACGCTGCCGCCCTCGTCTACATAGATGGGCATCGACGTAAGTGTTTGCCAGCGCAGTGAGTCGGCCATGCTGGGCAGGTCCATATAGTCGGCGGTGAGCAGCGGCGTGGCCAGCGAGTCGCTGCCGTTGCTGATGTAGGCGTGCTGGTCGCTGAGGCAGTAGTGCTCGGTAGTGGCTTCACACTCCACGGCATACAGTCCGTGGGGAAGGGTGCTCACCTGCTGTCTTACGGCCATGGTCTGTCCGTTGCTGCCTTCTGCGGCAATGTTCCACCAAGCGTTCCAGAATGATATGCCGTTGCTGGTGGTGTTAGAGCGCTGGTCGCCGCCCTGATAGGTACCGGCCTTGGTCTGCCATGCTTTGGTGGTCTTGAAGTCGGGTTCTTTCACCAGTCCCTCGGCAATGGTCGAGGGCAGGTAGATGGCCAGTGCCTGCTGCAGTGCGGTGTATGTGCCGTTGATCCACTGCGGCGTGGCGTTGCTGACGTTCTGTTCTATGTCGTTGAGCAGCGTCTGTATCTGCTCGTGGCCCGTCAGCTGGTAGCGCTCGTTGAATGCCTTTGTCTGTGCTGTCAGCTGCTGCAGTCGGGGCAGTGTCTGCTTGGCCATGAGTGCCTCTGCCTCGGCCCTTTCAGCTGCCTGCTGCTGCAGTCGGGCTTCGCCGTCGGCCAGTGCCTGCTGCTCGGTGTCGAAGAGCGGGCACAGCACAATGTTGTCGAACTGCGACTTGGCGAAGAGCATGGGCAGTGTGAGCATGGCCTTGGTATAGCTGCCGCTGTTGAATATGCTGAACTTGGTGTTCCAGTTGGCGGTGGTGTTGTCTATGTTGGCCACGGTCTCTGCTGCGGTTTTGCCGTCGGTGGTGAGAGCCAGCTGGCTGTAGCGTGCCAGTGCGGCGCTGCTCACGTTGCGCGAGTCGGCCGAGAAGTAATACCACGTGTCGGGCTGCAGGGTGAAGACGGTGAGTAGGGCTTTCTCCGTGTCGGTGTTGCCGTGTCCGCAGCACTGCAGGAATGCGCCGCCGTCGGCCCCTCCCGTGCTGATGGCTTCGAACCATGGCTGGCCTATGGGTTCGCCCTTGCCGTTGGTCCATCCGTAGAGGCCGAGGTCGAAGCTGCTGTTCAGCACGAGGTTGCCTCCTACGTACATCTCTTTGTCGCCCACGGTCACTGCGTCGCCCGTCTCGGTGGTGTTGCTGGCAGCCATCACGGTGTTGCTGGCAAACACCTTGCCTGTGGCGTCTTTCTCCACGATGCGGAACTGCCATCCCGTCTTGGCCTCTATGCCTTTGAGGCTTGCCGTTCCCTCGCTGTCCAGTCCAGTAATGTCGTTCACCACAGTCCACGTGGCATCACTGTTGGTGCGGCACTCCAAGTGTATGTATTCGTTCATCTCGTGGTTGTACTCATACCAGGTGAGGTCGGCTTTGTTGGCTTTCTTGTCGAAGTTTATGGTCAGGTTCTTGGGTGCCTGCTGCTTAGGTATGCTGGGCACGTAGTTCACGCTGCCGTTGTAGGCCAGCCCGCCGTCGAGTTTCGAGTACATCTCGCCCGCAGGTGTGAGCTTATTGTTGTAGTAGAGTTTCGAGCAGTTGGCCTCGCTGTTCCAGTAGTAGTAGCGCTCCACGTAGCTGTAGCCGTTGAGTGCGTTGCAGATGTTGCGCACCACGTCGCGGTTTTTGCTCAGCTGTGCCTGTGTGGGGTTGTCGCGGTAGGCTCCTTGTGCCTCGCCGAAGATGCCGTTGTTGTTCCACGATGCTCCCCACACCCATTCCGAAATCCAGATGGGTCGGTGGTACCTGTCAACCCATCCCTTGATGCTGTTGTAGAAGTTGTTCTCTGGCCAGTAGCAGTGCAGGTCGATGATGTCGCAGCGCCATCCGCGCTCGTCGATGGAGTCGAGGAATTCGCGCAGGTGTCCGAGGCTGCCGTCGTGGCTCGACGGCGAGCACAGGCGCATGCCGGTGGCCATGAGGTTCTCCCAGTTGTTGAGTATGGTCTCCACGCTCTGCGGGTGGTCGTCGGCGCTGTTGCCCGGTTCGTTGTTCGTCTTCATGTGTGGTGAGTAGCTCACTGCTCCGCAGGCGGCAGCGCTGGGCCAGTCCTCATATATGTGGTGAGGCACGCACTCTGCGTCGGGCAGTCGGTTCTCGCCCAGTCCAAAGCTGTAGCACGAGGTCACGTTCAGTATGTCTACCACGTTTCCTCGGGTGTCGTTGGCCAGTGCTGGCTTTCCGGCGTCATACCATTTGAATAGGCGGTAGGATGTGATGCTCCTGTCGAGTATGATGGGCATGGTGGCCATCTCTATGTCTTCGTCGGCGGCTATGAAGCATCGGCTGTAGCCACGTCCCTTGGCCTTGAGCGAGAAGCTGACCATGTATCCGCGTTTCAGCTTGAAGGAGCGTATGCGGTTGTTCAGTTTCTTGTCGGTGAGGGTGTTCATGAATCCGCCGTCGTTCTCCAGTCCGAAGTCGCTGCACTCCTCGCCTTTGAAGTTCTGCTCGCTGTATACGGTGAGCGGCTTCACGTTGTTGCCGTAGGGCAGTATGATGCAGCCGCGGTTGTAGAGCTTCACCTGGCAGTTGGTGTTGTTCACAGCCCTTGCGCCGTTTATCAGCACATGGCTGTTGATGAGCGTCTGTGCTGCCGACGGCTTCACGGCTGCGAGTATGAGCACGGCGTGGTCGGTGTTTACTATGTTCACCACGCCGTTGTTGGCAAAGGGAGTGGCGCTGGTCACTATGTAGTCTACGTCGGCGGTCAGGCTGACCTCGCCCGACACTTGGGGCACGGTCTCCTGGGTGTTGGCAGCTTGTAGTGTTGCTGCGCTTAGCAGTCCTGCCAGCAGGACCATGATGTTTCTCGCTATCTTCATATTTGTTGGTTTTTGTTATTTCGTTCTTACGGCTATTGTTGACGTTGTCGTTGATGTTGACGTTGTCGTTGACGTTCCCGTTCCCGTTGTCGTTATTCTATCAGCTCAAAGTGCTGGTAGTCTTTGCTGGTGTGCCAGTCGCCGCCCCAGCGGAATCCGTGTTGGGTAAAGAGTTTGAAGCAGAGGTCGTTGTGGTCTATTTTGTAGCGGAACTGCTTCGAGCGGTCGCAGTAGTCGGCACCGTTGTCGGGCTGCACGCGGCGTTTGCCGTTGCGGTAGGTAATGTAGGGGTTGTAGCGGGTGTTCACGTCGATGGCCAGTCCCAGCGCGTGTTTCGATAGGTGTGTGGTGCCTGATACCACCCGGTAGCAGAAGCACGAGGTGTTGTTGTCGGCCATCTGCACATCGTCGTCGGCATTATACACGTCGGGCAGCACCATGCGCTCTATGGGGTAGTGCTGCTCGTAGAGCGTGCGCAGTATGAGCACCAGGCGCTCGGCTATCTTCTTGTTGCACACCATCTCTCCCACGTGCGTCTGCTCGTCGTAGTCCCAGTGCAAGGCGCGTATGTGGCGCAGATCGTCGCGCCCTATGTGAGGATTGGGCTTGAAGGTCTTTCCCTGCATGCGCTGCCACACGCCGTCGGGTATGGGTTGGCTCACGAAGCAGGAGTCGAGTCCGCCGAAAGCATCGACGGCTTCCTGGCTCACCGTCTGTCCTGCCTGCCAGGTTTTGAGCACGGTGAGGTCGGGTGTGCAGTCGCTCTCCTGCGGTGATGTTTGTGCCTTCACTGCGCAGCTGAGCGTCAGCAGGGCTGTCAGTATCCAAATGGTGGTATTCTTCATGTCGTTTCGTTTTTAGCGTGTTTGATTGTCGTAGACGGTGCAAAGATACAAAAAAAAACGACAACGCCAAATAAAGTGATGTGAAGATTAACTAAAATAATTCAAGTTTCGTAAGTTCTGCAAAGCCTATGCCGAGGCATCAGACAGTGGTAGCCAGCCATTCAATGGCTAGTAACAGAGGGCTGTGCGCAGCCAGCCCCGTAGGTACGCGATAAGGGTCGGATGCTGTTGCGTACCTAAAGGCACGCTTTTCTACCGTCCCTCTATACCAGCCATTGAAATGTCTGGCTACCTATGTCATGCCCCTATGGGGCAGGCTGCGCACAGTTTTCATAGCTTGAACTTGAATATTTAATAAAAACGGAAATGCACAATGCACAAATGCACAATTTGCGCAATCAGCGGTTTTACGTGTATACTCTAATTGAAAAGTGTACCACTTTCTAACTGAAAAGTGCTCCACCTAAGCGTGTGCAAATATATTACAAAAATCCTGTCTTTGCAAGGAAAATTCTGAAAATGTTCATTTTTCGTTTTGTTTTTGTTCGTTGAAGGCCTTTGTTTCTTTGAGTCTGTACGACTGTCCTTTTTTATGTAAATCTTTCCATAAAAAAGGTTATGAACATAACATGCTAATGTAAAGTCCAAATCGCATATACTTGATTATAGACGCATTACATTTTAACTTTACGTTTGGACTTTACATAATAATTACTTTTTGCCAAGACTCTTAAGCCATGACAGAAGATCAGGATTATGATTCCATTCACTAACAACAGGGTTTGGATTGAGCATCTCAGATGCTTTCTCAATAGCCTTCTGCCTCTGCCTGGATGCAGTTCGTGCATAAATCTCAGTTGTTTGTACAGACTCATGCCCTAAAAGATCTCTGATCCATACAAGGCTGACTCCTTCTGCCTGGAGGTTCATTGCTCTTGTATGGCGGACTTGGTGACAGCTGATGTGCTCGGGGATTAACCCCGGGAGATTCATCCTTGCCATATCGGCATATTTCTGCAAGATATAGGTTATGCCTGCACGTGTTAGCTTGCTATGATACTTGTTGGTAAAAAGAGGTACTTTCGCATCATTGGCCAAGTCAATCCCGTAAACATGGATATTCTTTTTAAGCGTATTCACTACGGGATCGGATAGTGGCACAATTCTGACTTTCCTTCCTTTTCCCACTATTTTTATAGTGAAAGGCTTCGCCTGTATCCGCAGGTTTCCTACTGTCAGGTCAGCCAGTTCTTGTACACGACATCCTGTATCATACATCACCTCCAATATTGCGAGATGCCTTATCCCATCACGTTGTCCCGGGTCAGGCTGTGCAAGAATAGCCTGCATACCTTCCCTGGTATAGTGTACAGGTACGGGGCGGACTTTCTTCATACTCTTAATTGCCAAGACACCTTGCAACTGGTCAAGCCGGTCGACGCACTGGTACTGAAGGTAAGACACGAAGGCATGTATGGCGGCAAGCCTGTTGTTCCTCGTCGAGATGCTGCTCTTCTGGGTATCAGCAAGCCATTCCAGATAGTCAAGTACATTGTCTCTGGTGATATCCGCAAGAAATACATTCTCAGCTTTTTTCCCTTTCTCCTTACGCATGAAACTAAGATACAACACAAAAGCATCACGATAGGATGATATCGTGTTAGGGCTGAAATTCCTTTCATGAGGCAGGTGTATGCTAAGGAATTTTGCTAGATAATTCGCAAAGTCAGTCTGTTCCTTCATGGCGGGGATAAACAAAGTCGTTTAAGGAATCGCATTGCTTCAGCAGTTCTGGATAGTATTCACGAGTGAGCCTGACATAGCCTTCCGTAGCTTTTAGGCTTTTATGACCAATGCAGGCGGAGAGCAAGGGCAGGGCCGCATACACATCCCAGCCATCCGAAATCATCTTATTCAGTGAATTTGTCGCCATAGAATGGCGGACATCATGGATCCTCGGACCGAATCCCTCGCCGAGATATGGGATGCCACACCGCTCATATACTTTTCTAAACCACTTGCGCACACAAGCAGAGGAAACTTCCGCACCATTCAGCTTTACGAAGAAGAGGTGTTCAGGTGCTGTTATGTCTTCGACCTTAAGTTTGTTGCGATAATGCAGATATTTAACCAAGGCGCTTTTTAGAGATTCGCATATCGGCACAAAGCGTTCCTCTCCGTTCTTGGTCCCGACATTTATACCCACTTTGACGACGTTGAGTTCCAGGTCTATATCCATATTCCTTAGTGACACAGCCTCGTTGATTCTCAGCCCAGTACTATACAAAAAGCGTATCAGGTATGGTATGGATATAATTGGGTCGTCCATACGATGACTTTCGCGTATTAGCCTATCCGACTCATTGAATATATCGTGCATTTGGGATTCTGAGAAGATATATGGCGTGAATCCCCAGCTGTTTGTACACTTTGGTAACGGGGTGATGAAAGCCCTTATCCCATGCTCATTCATATACCTGCCAAGTTGGGAGAGATGTGAGTATTTCTCACTTATAGTCCTGGAACAGTCGTTGATTCTGGTCTTGGCCCAGGCATCCACCAGCTCTTGTGTCGAGTCGGAACTCTCCAATCCGTATTCCATGGTAAACCTGTCAAACTCTTTGAAAAACCACTTCGTATTGAGAATCTTGAAGCCGCAAGACTCCATCATGCGCACATATCCGTCCATGTAAGGCGCAAAAACACCTTTGTAGTCAAATGGGTTATTCATAGAAGCACCCTCCTTTCTGCATATAGAATTCATCCGATACATTTGGTACATCCAGCACACATTGTCTGAGGTGTGTGAAATCAATGCGCACATACGACCTTGTCATATCCGTTTCTTGATGTCCCAATGTCTCTGATATGACGGGGATTGGAGTGGACTTGTCCAGCATTCTCTGAGCCAGGCTGAAACGCAATGCATGGCCGCCGTGATGACGGCCTTCTATCTTTACCCCGGAATCGGCAAATGCCACTGCAATTGCTGCATGCACCGCTCCCGTGCTATGTGTAGATAACGTGATTTTCTCTAATGATAATCTTTTTGTCTGGAAAGAAGATGGAGAAGATGATAAGCTTTCGATAATGAAGGTATATTCTCTTAACGAAAATAAAATGCTCATTACGGAGCCTTTTACCCGATATTCATTGGATGTCATCAAAGGATGTATCTACTTGGCAAACAATAATGACATCAGAAAACTCCTACTTGCAGAAACGACTTCACTTTCTGAATCGTTTTCTTTTAAGGGCCAATTTGTGACGTTTGCACAATCCCATTATGCTATTTGCCGCGAGTATACAAAGATAAAAGTTTGGGACATTGAAACGAAAGAGGAACAAACTGAAATAATACCATCAGGCAATTTGGCTCGTATTAACGATGTCATGTTTGTAGATGTTGCCAGTAGGCGAAGAGCAATATCTAAATTTGACCTTAGTGGCTCGGTATTTCCTGAAGCGGTAATTAGTACCCGATATAGCGAATATGATATCTATCCATGTCCATGGAGAGTTTTTTATTTCCATAAGGAGATCTTGTTATCGAGCGAACAGAAGGATATTGTAACGACTCGATTCATTTGTGATAATAAGAAGAACATACATCGGGAGGTTCAGAATGATAATGGCAATGTAATATTTGCAGGGGATGCGTTCTGTTGGTATAAAAACGATGAATCATACGTAGCTTGCCGTGTATATGACCATACTAGTTATTGCAAAGACTCAAAAGTCTATACTTTTAGGAATAAGGTCTATTTGTGCAATGCAAAGAATATACGAACTCTTAGTAATAATGGTTTCTGGGATGGTTGCTGGAAGACAGAAGGTGAATTCGTTTATGATGATTTTGAGTCCTATGGAATAATATATGACAAGGTCGCATGGCGGTATATCTGCAAAGGACATTCAGGAATTCATGGCAGACTATGTAATGAAGCATAGCAGCCTGGAACCGCTTGTTGCTAATCTGGAACTGGAGCATATACGTGTCTGTTCTGAGTGCGGAAAGCCAATGTATGAAGGCTACTGCATTGAGGACGGATCAGAATACTATTGCTCTGATGAATGCCTGCATCATAACCTGTCAGAAAAGAAGTACGAAAGGCTTTATGATGAGGGCAGAGGTGATTCCTATTGGATTTCATGGTTAGACTAACTCAGAAAGAAGAGCATATCAGGAATGGTATGCTTTTTTTTGCTCTTTATATTTTGTCCTGGATCGGTCATTAGAGATGGTTAGAGTAAGTAGTAAGCATTCAAAGAAGTACATGTAGTAACACCTATATACTATAGCATAGCATTAGCAGCTACAATCACCTAAAACTCTGTTTTTGATTTTTTTTACACTAAACACGATGGTTTTTCCCTAGAAATAAGTACTTTTGCACCGTGTTTCGTGAAAAACGGCATTTTGTAGCTCAACCTCTCTGCTGAAGAACGAGATGAAAGAGCAACACCTATAATTATTCACGCTTAAAACTGTAGCGGTTATGAAAAGAAAACGTTATGAGAAAGCCACGATGACCATTGTCAAACAGCATCAGGGGATGATGCTGCTTCAGGCCAGTTCCGGAGTAGAGTCCAAACGCTTGGGCTACGGTAGTGCAGTCCAACAGACTTGGGGGGGCCAGACGCTCAGCCTCAGGCAGCGACTGGGCTGAAGACGATGAAGAACAAGAATAAACAAGGGGAAGGGCACAACTATGAAGAAGTTTTCAGCATCTATTCTATCTTTGGTGACTCTACTGATTGTCGTTCTTTCAGCTTGCAGCAGCGATGACACCATCACCGGGGAACCGCAGCCAATCAACTCCGACGCAGCGAAATCTTACACCTTGACCATCTCAGCCAATAAGGGTGACAGCAACAGCAAAAGCCGCATGACCCGTGCCCTCGAACTGAGCAGCGACGGTATGGAAATCAGTGCTACTTGGAATGAAGGTGACGAGGTGACAGTTTACAATGTTACCCGCAATGCCGACCTCGAAGGCAGCCTGGTGGCTCATGGCGACGGTGCCAGCACCGTGCTGACGGGTACCCTCTCCGGCGAAATCGCCGAGGGCGATGTGCTGACACTGAAATTCCTCAACCCCGACTACAGCATGCAGGAAGGCTCATTGGAATACATTGCAGCCAATTGCGACTACGCCGAGGCAACCGTCACAGTGGCTTCAGTAGCCAATGGCAAGATTACCACCACTGGCGATGCCGTTTTCGAAAACCAGCAAGCCATCGTCAAGTTCACCTTTAAAAACAGCGACGGTACGGAAACGCTCAGTGCCTCGCAACTTGTGGTCGCTGTAGGCAACAACAGCTACACCGTCACCACCACATCAGCCACTGGCGAACTCTACGTGGCCATCCCCGGCTTCAGCGGACAAGACATCACTCTTACCTCCACCGACGGTACCAGCAACTATTTCTATACCAAGTCCAACGTCTCCTTCGCAGCCGGCGAGTACTATCCTATTGAGGTGCGGCCGAAACTCGTCTCCGTGATATGGACCAATATAGACGACTACGAAAATGGCGGCATTAGTATTAGTGGAGCTTCTTATGGCGCTTCCTATTATGATGGTTCAATCAATATGAGTATACGGAGAGGTTCCGGATTGACCTTCACTTCTAATGTTGGATTTATTTCCAGAGTTGAAATCATTTGTGATAATATTGATTTTACCGCGCCTTCAGGGTGGTCATGGGATTCCGATGACCATAAGTTGATATGGACAGCCACTCCGAGTGCTTCAGTAAGATTATATACAGGAGCAGCAAGCGCAATCTACGATATTACATCTATCGAGTTCACCATGGATAATTAAACAGCATTCCACCGATAAAGACGAAAAAAGCCCTGCCGAATTCAGCAGGGCTTTTCTAGTCATTTCATTACAACTGACGAAAAGGCTCATAATCTTGTCAGAAAAAAGCCTTTTATCCAAAGGACGACCCAATTCCCTTTAAAACTGGCTTATGCGTTTACAATTCACAAGTCGCAAGGGCAAACATACGACGAGGTGATACTAGACTTGAATAGCTGGTACAAGCGTTGTCGACGCTACGGAAGTACCGACTACCATAATTGGTTAGTGGAGATAAAACGCGCAGGCTATGCCAGCGCCAGGGATTATGTTGAGAGTTGCGAAAGTATTATCACGAAGTATAAGCTACACAACTACGACAAGTTGGCACAGTAATACTCGTCACCTGATTGTCTATTGTTGTTTACTTAAAAGAAAAGTCGTTTGACTTATCATTAGCAATACCTATTTCTTGCTAATCTGCTTTTGTTGGTCATCATGGGTGTGCCATCTTTAAAAACACTCGTTTTTAGGTATTGCGCACCTTTTTTATTTGCTGTACCTTTGCACCGCAATTTGAAAGGTCATGAGAGCAACGACGATTCCCACAGAGATGAAGGTGCTGATGAACCACATCTACGAGCTGAACAAGGGCGTTCGCCATATGGTGCTGTTCACCTGCAAAAAGAAGTACAGTGAACAGACAATCCAGCGACTGGAGAGCCAGGGCATTCCGTACCTGCTGCAACCCGTCGGACAGCATAACCTGAACGTGTATTTCGGTCGGCGCGAGTGTCTGGAGGCCATCCGGCTCATCGTCACTCGCCCGCTGAACCTGCTCACGCCGGAGGAGGACTTCATTCTCGGCGCCATGCTCGGGTATGACATCTGCGCACAGTGCGAACGGTACTGCAAGCGCAAGGGACAATGTGAGGGAAAGTGCCAAGGCAAGTGCGAAGAGTGCATCAATAGGAATTAATAACTCCTTTAGAATAAATCATAAAATGAACGCAACAATTGTAATCTATGGTTCCTCTACAGGAACCTGCGAGGCCATCGCAGAGAAGATTGCCTCTAAATTGGGCTGCGAGGCCATGAACGTACAGGATCTGACAGCCGACATCGTGGCCGCCAACCAAAACCTCATTCTCGGTACCTCGACATGGGGCGCAGGAGAATTGCAGGACGACTGGTATGACGGTCTGAAAATACTCCAGCAGGCTGACTTGAGCGCCAAAACTATCGCTCTCTTCGGCTGCGGTGACTGCTCGTCGTACAGCGACACCTTCGTAGGCGGCATGGGTGAACTCTATAACGGTATTAAGGATAGCGGTGCCAAGTTCATCGGCAGCGTAGAGACTGATGGCTACACCTTCGACGACTCCGAGGCCGTAATCGACGGCAAGTTCATCGGCCTGCCCCTCGACGACATCAACGAGGACGACAAGACCGATACCCGCATCGAGGCCTGGATAGCCGAGATCTGTCCCAGTTTGTAATCACAGGCATAATATTCATATTAGTATTTGTTTAGTTTAGTTAGTGAGGTGGTTAGTCGGTGACGATCAACCACCTCTTTTAAATGATGAAAAAATGTTTTTAACGTGCAAAAAGAACAATGATTGAAATAAAATGTTTATCTTTGCACTCAGAATAAAGAACAATTATAAACATTTAATAACTAAACTTATGAGATTAATGCTAAGCACGCTCAATTTGACCAAGAGACAACTGGTGTTATCGGCAGTATGTCTGGTGTCGGCTCTTGTCTGGGGACAAAGCAGACTGCTCAGTCATGAGACAGAGATCGACAACATCATCAAAAGCATGACACTTGAAGAGAAGATCAACATGCTCCACGGAAAGAACATGTTTTCTTCGGCAGGTGTTCCACGATTAGGTATTGCCGATGTGGAATATGCTGACGGACCTTTCGGTATCCGTGAAGAGATGGAACCCCACTCATGGAACTCTGCCAACCTGACAACAGACTCGGCAACTTTCTTCCCCACAGGTTCGGCTCTCGCCGCAACATGGAGTACGGAGTGGGCCTACGCCTACGGACGGGGTATGAGCCGTGAGGCCAGACTGCGCGGCAAGGATATGATCCTTGGTCCTGCCATCAACATACAACGCATCCCCACCGGTGGACGAACCTATGAATATCTGAGTGAGGATCCGATTCTGAGCGGCATGCTTGCTGTGGCCTATACCAAGGGATCACAGGACGATGGCACAGCGGTGTGTCTGAAACACTATGCGCTGAACAATCAGGAGGACTACCGAGGTTTCGTCGATGTGCGTATCTCAGACCGTGCCATGCATGAAATATACCTTCGTCCCTTTGAAATGGCTGTACGTGAGGCCGATGCGTGGGGTATTATGGCAGCCTACAACAAGGTGAACGGGCGCTGGTGCTCGGAGAACGAGATGCTACTCACAACCATCCTGCGCCAGCAGTGGGGTTTCCCTGGTATGGTCATCAGCGACTGGGGCGGTGTTCATTCCACCGTGGATGCCGTAACAGCAGGCATGAACGTAGAGATGCCAGGCAGCCGATTCATGGGTCAGGCTTTACTCGACTCGGTGAAAGCTGGAAAGGTGAGCGAGGCTGTCATCGACCAGCGTGTCAGGGAGATCCTTCGTGTCCGTCTGACAGTGAAACCGATCGCCAAAGATGTTGCCAACACCAAGCCTGTCGGCAATGCTGAGGAGATGACAACCGCCTTAGAGGTGGCCCGTCGTAGCATCGTGCTATTGAAGAATGAAAAGGAACTACCGATAGACACAAAAAAAGTGAAGCATATTGCTGTCATCGGTGAGAATGCCGTGACCAAGATGGCTCTTGGCGGTGTGGGGGCCGGGGTGAAGACCCGTTGTGAGATTACACCACTCGAAGGTCTGCAGACCATCCTTGGCAACCAAGTGAAGATCACCTATGTACCAGGCTATAAGAGCTTTGAGCGCGAGGATCGAAACAAACGAATGAGTCCGCAGCAACCTGCTGACCAAGAACTGATGGCTCAGGCCGTGGAAGCCGCCAAGAATGCTGACCTCGTCATCTTTTTTGCCGGCGATAACCGCGAGGTAGAGACCGAGGGTTCCGACCGCAAGTCCATCACCCTACCCTCTGGTCAGGACGAGCTGGCGGCAGCCCTCGCTAAGGTGAACAAGCGATTAGTGACTGTTATCGTTTCAGGCGGACCAGTAGATATCTCGACGGTCAACGAGGTGTCTGGTGCATTAGTCGCCTCCTGGTTCAACGGCTCTATGGGCGGTCAGGCGCTCGCCGAAG
>JAEEGG010006204.1_pt1 | contig 28094 bp, 23 predicted proteins | sample 9134161 | NCBI WGS metagenome assembly JAEEGG01 (sample SAMN16246543, study PRJNA631951) | gut metagenome | biome: gut microbiome; feature: rumen; material: CR-attached | host: Bos | place: Iran: Karaj | collected 2018-10 | reverse complement strand
GCTGTGGGTCGTACTGTCCTAATCGCTTCAGACACTCCTGATGAAAAACCTCTCGACGATCGCCACCGGCAATATATATAACTTTCTCTTCTGTTTCTTTTTTTGCTTTTTCTTTTATAAGGGGGTTTGGGGGGAAGTTTTTCTTTTTCTTTGTTTCTTTTCTCTCTTTCAGACTGAAACGGGCGCAAAAAAAATGCTGCAACTTCTTCCTGAGCGACGTCACCAGCTCCTTCTCGTCGTCGCTCAGCTGTTCGAAGCTGGCCACGGCCATCAGCAGGTGGTACAGCGTGTCGTACACCGACCGCTCCCCGCCGTCGCGATTGACGGCAGAGACGGTCAGCAAATCGACAACGTAGCGTTCAATCTTTGTTCTCTCCATTGTCAACATTATTCTCATTATAAATCGCAAGTAAAACGCGCACTATCTCACGCTTTACCTCCCAGTCAAATTTACCCACCCTACGCTTTTAGTTATCATCGTATTTTTTGAATTTAAGCCTGCAAAATAAGCAAAAACTTTCAACTTTTCGGCAAAAAGTTGTATCTTTGCATCCATTAATTCATATAAAAATAAAAAAGAGGACTATAAATAACCAGATATGCCAAGGAGTAAAGAAGAAGCGCTGGCAGCAGGCGTGAAGATCAGAGAGACACAGCACAACATGAAGCGACGCAAGCCGTGGCACAATTACTATCATAAGGGTACCTATATGCTGACGATGGTGGTTGAAGGAAGGAAGCCGGTGCTGGGGCGACTGATTATGCCCGCAGCTGACGCAGCGGGAATAGAGGCAGGAAAACCGGCGGGAGTAAAGACGGGAAAGACGGCGGGAGCAGCTACTCCCGCTGCGTCAGCTGCGGGCTCCTACATCGAACTGACGGCCCTCGGAAGAGCCATCCGCGACGAAGAGATACGGAAAATCTCTACCATCTACAAGACGGTGAAGGTCTGGAAGCTCTGCATCATGCCCGATCATATCCACATGATAGTCAGAATAACCGAAGACCTACCTGAGGGCAAGCATCTGGGGCATATCGTGGCAGGATTTAAGGGAGGCTGCTCTCGGGCGTGGTGGAGAATGAATATGCCCGCTGCTGACGCAGCGGGCTCTTCTCCTCACTTGCCGGCGCTTTTCGAGAGTGGCTACAACGACCAGATTCTACTTGAAGAAGGGCAGCTCGACAATTGGAAGCACTACCTTGACGACAACCCGCGGCGCCTGGCCATCAAACGGTTATGTCCCGACTTTTTCATAACCCTCAACTACGCCGACATTGCCGAATGGCATTGTCAGTTGGTAGGCAATAAATTCCTGCTGGACATCCCGCAGAAGGTGGCAGTTATTGTACATAACGCCTATTCAGATAAAGACTATGCCGACCTTCGCGAGAAATGGCTGGCATGCGGAGAGGCCGGTGGCGTACTGGTGAGTGCCGCTATCGCAATCCGCGAGAAAGAGGTTATGCGCGAAGCCATGGACAGAGGCTATCGTATCATCCTCGTCAGGGAGAACGGCTTTCCTCCCTTGTACAAGCCATCCGGTGAATCCTTTGATGCTTGTTCTGATGGCCGTCTATTACAGGTCAGCCCTTGGCAATACCACATGGCGCGTCGCTGTATCTCCCGTGAGCAATGCCTGATGCTGAACCGATTAGTAGAAGATATTGTAAAATATATTCCTATTGAGATCCGTTGACACAGAAGAACCGTCCTTCTGTGCTTATAAAAGAGGCGTTCTATGTCTTTTCCTGAAAAATGTTTGGCAGTGTGAAAAGAATAGAGTATCTTTGCAGCAAAATAACTGAATTTTCAACTTATGATGAAGACTATTTTATCTCTTTTACTGATGATTTGTGCCACGTCGATGCAGGCACAGGACGACAATGAATACTACGGTTTTAAGGCCAAGTTGAATGGAAAGATAGCGGTGGAGCTGATCTACCACAACGAACCGAACGGCAGCGATTGGACGTCGGCGGGGTATATCTATTACCCTAACGCCAAGTCGCCCGCTCCTATTTTGATCGTGGAAGACTGGGGTAAGGAGAAGTATGTGGCTCCCAAGCAGGACAATGTGTTTAAGACACGCTTCGTGGAGTTTCAGCCCGACGGCGAGATAACCGGCATCATCTATATAAAATTTGCAGAGGTGGAGGGCGACTACCAGGTGCTGGAGGCCCAATGGAAAAACCCCACGACGGGCAGGGTGATGAAGTTCAGCGATTTTGAGGAGCTGCGCCAGAAACCCGCGTGGTATCCAGGCCAGCCCGCCGTGTTCTCAGCACCCAAGCGCGACGCATGGACATTCACGTATAGCCTGTATAATGAGAATAACGAGGACAGCGAGTGGATGAACAAGATCCGCGTCAATTTCCACCTGAACGGTCAGGAAGACAGCAAGCTGAGCTTCGTGGACGATCTGAACGGCGCGGTGAACAGTGAGATGGAAGAGAAGCTGGATTGGATTGAGGAGAGGGATATCAACTTCGACGGTATCCCCGACCTGCTGATCTATGTCGGTGTCAGCCGACTGGCACAGACGCTCTACAGGGCTTTTGTATGGAATCCCGTGACGCGCCAGTTCTATGAGGTTGAGGAGTTCCAGATGATTGAGGAACCGACGTTCGACAAGAAGCAGAAAACCATCACCAGCTACGCTCGTGACGGGCAGGCGATGTATATTTCAACGTATAAATGGAAGAACGGCAAGCTGAAAATGATTTCAGAAGAGAAAGAAGTGCAACCTTAAGGTTTTACTTTCTTCTTGAACATCCCGCTCATGCTGTTCAGATAGTCGGCAGGCGTAATGCCGAAGGCGAACTTGAAAGCGCCGTTGTAGGCTGCAGTATTCCTGAAGCCACACATGCGGGCTATGTCTTCTGCCAAGTAATCTGAGTGGTCCATAAGAATCTTTGCAGCGTATTCCGCACGTAGCGAGTTGATATAGTCGAGCGTTCTCTCGGGCTCCTTATAGCGCGGCACGAGTTCGCAGAACGTCTCATCGCTGACGCCCATAAACTTTACCAGAGCGTCGTGGTCGAAGTCGGGATCTGTGAATGGCTTCTCCTTATTGACACGGGCGTCCATCATGACAGCAAAGTTCGGCTTCTCGACTTTCTGATCGGCCTTGACCTGCTTCGGCATCTGCAGCTTTTTATTCAAAGCCTCTTCCTGCTCGTCGAGCGACAAGATCTCGTCGCCCACCAGCTCTCTGTATTCATTCAGCGTCGTCAGAATGCGCTGCATCTGTTCGTTACGACGACTGATAATCCGATTGTAACGCAGACTGATGACTCCAAGTACGATGAGCACTATCACGACGATGACGAGTATGATAATGATATGATTGGCATCATCCACCGTGTATCCGCTGGCAAAGCAGAAAGGAGAGGCCAATAATAGCATTGAAAGGCTTGAAACTAATCTCTTATTCATTATTAATACAAGGGGTGTATTTGGTTGAACTTATCTATATTCACTTGCAAAGATAACAAAAAAATTGGAATATCCATGCATCAAGTGTCACAATAATGCACTTTTTGCATATTTTGAAACTATTTTTGCATATTTTGAAAGTCTACCCTCTATCGATTATCACGGTTGGTGTGTCGTGATAGCGGCCAACAACCAGGACGTTCTTATACGTCTTATAACGGTAGAGTCCGGCCAGTGTCGATACCACCATCTCGTAGCTGCGGCCTATCTCCAGCTGGTCTAGCGTGAGCAGCGTGTCATAGTTGCTGGCCTCCTTGGGTTTGAATTCGTAGAACACGCTGTCGGGAATGAGCACCGTCTGCGGGTCGTCGAGATTGAGCATCGTCGAGAAGGTGCCTTCGGGCGAAGCGATACCCGTAAACAGGAAATGAAGATCCTTGCCACAATAGGTGCGCAACAGTTCGAAGCTAGCCGTAAGTTGGTCAACGTCGTACACCATGATGCAGCGCAGCGACGGCCACAGCTGTCCTACTATCTGCGTGCCGATGTGGTGCGACTCCATGATTTCTCTAACGGCATTGGCCCTGTCGGCATCGGGCTCTATATACGGATTGCCATGCTCTATGTCGTCGGCCAGTCCGGGCCAGTGCTTCTCGATGTAGCGCAGCAGTTCGAGCATATACTCGTAATGCTCGCAGATGGCCAGCGAGATATATTTCTGTCGCAGGGCAAAGAGCGCCAGCATATACAGGATATCCGATTGGTCGGACACGTTGCCCACATCGACAGGCACCACATAGACATCGTCGTATTCGAAGTCACGTCTGACCAGCAGCCGCCCCAGCATGTTGCCCACAATCATCCCCGACGCCAGACGCTCTACGCTGTGGTCCACCAGGTTCAGCGTCATGCCGTTGGCCAGCAGACCGTGGTTGCCCGCAATCTGAAATCCCGCACAGAAGCTGTAGTCAAAACTGGTCTGCACACTCCATCGCGACTGCGGCAGTCCCTTGTATCCGTCCAAGGCCGAGATATGCTCCGTTAGATAGGCTGTCAGAATGTTTTTTTCGCCATTACTTAGCCGTTCGATATAAGGCAGATAGTCATCGTAAGTCGTCAACGGGACGTAGTGTCTGTAGTCGGCCATCGTGCGCAGATTGGCAAAGCCGTGTTCGCTGCCGTATGCCGTCTTGGCATTCTCGCGTACCAGTCGCATCACGAATTCCTCCTGACTCTGCATCGGGTTGAATGTGATGTCGTCCAGCCTGTTTCTGACCATCTGACCGTCAGCCCAGCGCGCCTCGTTAACTATTTTGATAACCCTCTCGTCCATATATTATAGCTCTATTGACTTGAATAAATTCGAAGTTTCAATATCCATTTCGTAGGTTTCAACCTCACCTTTCATATTAAAGGTTACTGTCGCATGTTCTGTTGTCACATCCAATGAACACGGCGCACCCTCAATCAGCGGAATACAGCTGTTGCTGCCCACAGGGAATCCGCAGCAGACGGGAATGTCATAGTCATGAAGATGAGCCACCAGCATCTGTTCGACGCTGCCGTATTGCAGGTCGTATTTGATGGAGGAAAAAGTGCCGAAGATGACACCCTTCACTCTTTCAAAGTCATATTGCAGGCGCAGCATATAAAAGAGACGGTCGATGGCATGCAACGACTCTTCCACCTCTTCGATAAAGAGGATGACGTCGTGTTTCGATGCCAGATGTATCTTCGTGCCTGCAACGGTGGAATAGCTCGACAGGTTGCCTCCCACCAGGATTCCCTCTGCATGGCCGCACCGGTTATAGGGATGACCTGGAATCTTGTATTGTGGCAGGGTGCCGAAAAGGATATTACGGATAATAGAAGTGGCTGGCTCCTGACCGCCAGCTATCTGAAACGCCATAGGACCATGAATACACGTCACGCCAGCATAGGCAATCGCATAAAGCAACATGGTGATGTCGCCATGACCGATAAGCCATTTGGGGTGTTGTTTGTAACATTCCACGGGAATGCGGTTGAGCAGATGAATGGAGCCGTAACCGCCGCGCGAACAAATGACTGCCTTGATACTGTCGTCTTCGAGCGCCCAAAGCAGGTCGGCGGCACGCTCATCGGCCGTTCCCGCATACGCGTTCACATTAAGATTGTTGGTGTTTGGTCCTATCACAGGCTGCAGTCCCCACCCTCTGATGGTTTCTGCAGCCTGCTGAAGAGCTTCCTGAGGCACCCAATAGGCAGGAGAGACAAGTGCAATTTTGTCGCCTGCATTTAAATAGAGTGGCTGAATAATCTTTTTACCTAGATACATTATATTAGAAGAATATTGCTATCGTTATTTTTTTTGTTCTGCAAAATTAGACTTTTTTCCTTTATTATGCAATACCTGCACACACCGCAAACCTCGATTTTGTAAATTCTGAGAGAGAATTTGTAAATTCTGAGACTGAAAGATGACCGCATTTGGTATGAAACCCGAATACGAGTATTGCATGCGTTAATTCGGCAACTGGTGCTTCATCCACTCGGTTACAGTCTGGTCGTTGAACAGCTTGAAGGCAGCAGCAAAAGTGCTGTAGCTGCGGAAGCCGCTCTGTTGGGCCAGTTCTGCGGCGGTGACAGGACGCAACAAATTGATGTTTTCGCGATAGAGGCGCATGAAGTGGTGGATGCGCAGGCGGTTGATATAGGCATTGTAGGTAATGTCCTGCTGTGCGAAATACTGGCTGAGGTAGGTACGGTTGGTACCAATGGCGGTAGCGAGCTGCTGCAGGGTGAGGTCGTGCAGCAGATAGAGTTGCGTGGCCTCGCAGTGCTGTTCGAGCAACGAGCAAATATTCGACGGAATACCTGTCGTCATGCTGTCGTCGTCATCGTCGTCATCATCATCGTGTTGCTCGTCGGATATCACGGTTCCTTTAGCATCAAGTTGCTGTATCGTCTCGACACGCCAGAGCAGAAAAGCGATGATGATGAGCGTATTAATCTGCGACAGGAACTCCCTTGACATATCCCCAGGGTTCGTGGAATAAACCTCATAGATGATGAAAAGAGCGACGGCAAACAGCAGACTCTGCCACACCTCTTTGTGGTCCAAATCAGCATAGTTGTCATTCAACCAACGGCTGTATTGTACGAGCGCGTATATATAATAGGTAACAAAGAGGGCGATGATAACCACCTGACAATTGTGCATCAGCTCCAAGCCAAGATCGTTGTGAGTGGCTATTCCCACAGCGGCTCCACCAATGACAAGCAATTGAGTCGCAGCCCAAGGCCAAATCGGACGCTGACGGTCCTGCAGCATGCGCAGAAGCAAAGCAATGACGAGCAGCACCAGTGTGACATGATCGAGCATGATGCAGACGATATTTCGGACCAGTCGGTCGTCAGCCAGCCAATAGACCCCAAGCACATACCACCACACATGGCTCATCGCTGCCGTCATGAAGAAGACTGCCGTCCATCGGCGTAGTACTCTCGGAGGTGTAACTTCAGAATCAATGGCGTTGCTGCGTCTCAACCACAAATAAATGCCTGCCACAAAGGCAAGCATAGCAGCACCGCCATAAAGCATCAAAAAAAGAATATCTTGGAGACTCTGAGGTGCGTACATTGAAACTTACTAAATTGGGAGTTAACGGTTATTCCTCATCGTCAGAGTCCACGAGTGTAGCGCGATATTCAGCGGGCGTAATACCGTAGCAGCGCTTAAACTGTTCACGCAGGTTCGGAGCCGTGAACCCTACTTCGGTAGCTACGTCTCTGATGGTCATCTCAGGGTGATTGGTAAGCAAATCGTAGGCAATCTCCATGCGTATGGAGTTGATATACTGCGGAAAGGACATGCCGTCGGCAAAAGCATTAAGCTGGTCGTTCAGATGGTGGCGGCCAATGCCGAAACGTTGCATGATATCTTCACGCATCAGGTTTACCTGCGCATAGAGACGTTCATTGCGGATAACAGTGTCGATGGTCTTAAAGAGGTCTTTGTCCATTGCGGTTTGAATAATTTATCCGCAAAATTAATCAAAATAGATTGGATTAGAAAGAAAACGTATGCACGCATTTGGTACGTATCCCAAATGCGTGCATTAAAAACAAAAGATTTGTATATTTTGAGAGTATTTTGAAGATTCTGAATGTGCTTGAAGTGTTGAAATTGTAGGTTTTTATTGATTCTGACGATACTCAACTGGCGTCATGCCATATTTGCGCTTAAACTGTTCGCGCAGGTTGGCAGACGAGAAACCAACCTCGGTGGCAATAGCCGCAACCGTTTTTTCGGGCTCGTCGCGGAGCATGCGGAGGGCTTCGTCGAGACGAATGGTATTGATATACTGCGGAAACGAGAGACCATCGGCATGTTCGGCCAACAGGTCGTTAAGCGTATGGCGGCTGATGCCGAAGCGGTCACAGATATCCTGACGCTGCAAACCGGCGTCGGCATAAAGACGCTCGTTACGGATAGCGGTATCGATTTCGGAAAAGGTCAAAGCCTCACTCCCAGCCCCCCTCCGACTGGCGAGGGGAGTAAATAGTTTTTCCGCCTGTTTATTAATCATACGGACCAGAGCGCGGTTTTTCTCAGTGACAATACGCTTCTGACGGAAGAAGTAAACGGCAAAGGCAATGGCCAGCAAGGCAATGAGGGCAACGGCCAGACTGATAATATGCGAACGCTCGGCCTCGGCCTCTTTCTCCTGAATAGCCAGCTGCTGCTCTTGCGCGTGGTAGCGGGCGGCATAGTCGTGAGCCTCGCTTCGGTGAAGACTATCACTGATCTGCTTAGAGAGATTGGCATAGCGAGTCTGGTAGTCGAGTGCTTCGGCCGTATGCCCTTTAGCGCGCGATGCAATGGCGCGAGCACGAAGAATGACAGCATAATCGTCGTTTATAGTATCGGCAGCCATTCGTCGTTCCATCTCGGCATAGGTGGCCAGAGCCTCATCGTAATTGCCAAGTGCTATTTGGGTAGGTGCAATGAAGCGGCGGGCAGAAAACGACTTGCTATAGTTTGTACCTTCAAAAAGTGTGAGGTAATATCGAGCCTCCCCAAGCCCCTCCGAAGGAGGGGATGTTTGGTTACCAGAAAAGTGGGATGCTCGCATGGCGTGGGCATGAGCCATGAATCCCCATGCCTGTGCACGGCTGAAGTCGAGATAGCGGTCGCGATCTACAGGATTATCGCTCCACGATAGGCGGTAGCTGTCTTCCGCATAATCGTTAGAATGCTGCTCGTAGTGATCGAGACGGTCGAGGATGCGTTGGCCCAATGGGATGACTTCGCTAAAGCGCTGGAGGGCATCGAGTGCATTGATCTTTCGTTTGCAGGCCACCACAAAGGCATCCATACGGTCGATGCTGCCAGGAGAATCGAGATGGCTGATGGCCTCGTCGAGTTTCTTTATACCATTATCTACTTGACCCAGTTGAGTCATGATTAAACCGATGTCGGCCTCAGTGCGCCAACGTTCGGTTTCTTCGCCTTGCTTCTGACAGAGTTCGGCTTTCTGTGTGGCCCATTGCAGATATTGTTCGTAATCAGGACGGGCACGACTGCAGGCAATAAGCATATCGAGAATATTCATCTGCTCTGCAGGTTGGCTGAGAACAGAGTCGTGCTTAAGTAAATCCTTACAAATAGCAATGGCAGAATCAAGACGCTGTTCAGCAAGCGACTTGCTATAGATTTTGGCACGGATAAACTGCGCACGATATTCGCTGACGTTGCCTAATAGCAGGGCCGAGTCGAGTAAGGTTAGCGCACGCTCTGGATTAGTGGCATAAGCCACCAGTATAGTATCCTGCTGATAAGGTGTGTTGCCAAGATGTGGCAGTTGTCGGACAGAACGGTTGTATCCGCAGCCCGCTAACGTCAGGAGCAGGAGACACAAAAACAAGGATATCAAAGAGTTGCGCCTCATTATTTTGTCAACTTTATTCATTATTTGATACAAACAAGAAATATTCTGAATACTAAGAGATAATGGTGTACTTGGCAAACTTCAAAAGCAGCTGCTTGGTACCCGCATTCTTGAAATCGACGGTCGCCTTGGTATTCTCGCCGCTTCCTTCTATTTTTATCACACGACCTACACCGAAACGCTGATGTTCGATGACGTTACCCTCTTGCAGTCCGATATTGCCGATGGACGACTGAGGTGCCGGCGTGGCATGACGCACGGGCATGAGCCGCGGCTTGGGATCGGCCACGAACTGCGTGGCAACAGGACGCGGATTCTGGAATCGCGAGGGCTGGCGACTGAAAGACGATGGCTGATGACCGAAGGATGAAGGCTGACGGCCGAAGGATGAGGGCTGAGAGTCAGACATTGGTGAGCTGCCCTCGACGCGCAACAGGCGGGGATCGATATCCTTGATAAACCTCGAGGGCGTGTCGAACTCCATCTTACCATAGCGGTAACGGTTCTGCGCACAAGTCAAGATGCAATGACGCTCGGCGCGCGTGATGGCGACATAAAGCAGTCGGCGCTCTTCTTCCAATTCTCGCATGCTGTTTATACACATGGGCGACGGGAAGATGTTCTCCTCTAAGCCGACGACAAAGACGGTGGGAAACTCCAGTCCCTTGGCGGCATGAACGGTCATGAGCACCACCTTCGGCTGGTCGTCGTCGTTGTCGCTGTCGAGGTCTGTCAGCAGCGCTACCTCCTGCAGAAAATCGGTAAGGCGCGTTTCCTGTTCACGGTCTTCTTCTTTGCGCAGCTCGACAAAATCCTGCATACCGCCCAGAAACTCTTCGAGATTCTCCTGACGCGACAGGTCTTCGGGATTGCTGGAGCTGTAGATCTCCTTACTCAGCCCGCTTTCCATGATGATAGCGTGGCCGAGCACGTAGGCATCGTCCTGCTGCAAGCGCTGTGCCCATGCCTCGATGAGCAGACGGAAGCCCTCAAGACGCGTCAGCGTGCTCTTGGCAAGCGAGAGTCCGAAGACGATGGGTTGCTGAATGACCTGCCAGATGCTGACGCCGTGCAAAGTAGCCGTCTGAACTATCTTATTAACGGTCGTATCGCCAATACCACGAGCGGGATAATTGATGATACGCTTCAGCGCTTCTTCGTCGCTGGGATTAGCCACCACACGGAAATAGGCAATGACGTCCTTGATCTCCTTACGCTGGTAGAAGCTCATGCCGCCATAGATACGATAGGGAATATTGTCCTTGCGCATCTGTTCCTCGAACGAACGGCTCTGGGCATTGGTGCGGTAGAGTATGGCGAAATCGCTGTACTGAGCACCCTCCTGACGACGGATGCGCTTGATGTCGTTGCAGACGATGATGGCCTCTTCCTTGTCGCTATAGGCAGGCTTCAAGATAAGCCGCTCGCCCTCGTCGTTGCGACTGAACACATCTTTATGAATCTGTCGTTCGTTCTTGCGTATCAGACTGTTGGCAGCTTGCACGATGAGCTGCGTAGAACGGTAGTTCTGTTCCAGTTTATAGAGCCGCGAACCTTGGTAATGCTGCTGGAAATTCAGGATATTGTCGATATTCGCTCCGCGGAAACTGTAGATGCTCTGAGCATCGTCGCCGACAACACAGACGTGGCCGTGCTGCTGGGTCAGCTGAAGCACGATTTCCTGCTGGGCGTAGTTGGTATCCTGATACTCGTCGACCAGCACATAGCGGAAGCGGTCGACATATTTCTGGCGAATGTCGTCGTGATGACGGAACAACAGGAAGGTCTGCACCAGCAGATCGTCGAAGTCCATCGCATTAGCCTGACGGCAGCGCTCCACATAACGGCTATAGACATTGGCCACCTGCGGACGCTTCTTCTGAACATCGTCCTGTGCCCACGTGCTGGTCTGATAAGCCTGCGGCATGAGCAGATGGTTCTTGGCCATCGAGATGCGGTCGGCCACGCTGGCAGGCTTATATACCTTGTCGTCGAGCTGCATCTCCTTGATGATGCTCTTGACCAGCGAACGCGAATCGGACTGGTCGTAGATGGTGAAATTGGACTGGAAACCGATGTTTTCAGCCTCAGCGCGGAGAATGCGTGCAAATACGGAATGGAAAGTACCCATCTGCAAACGCTGAGCACGCTCCTGCCCTACCAGCCGGCCGATGCGTTCCTTCATCTCGCGGGCCGCCTTGTTGGTAAAGGTCAGCGCGAGGATATTCCAAGGCTGATAACCCTGCTCCAAGAGCCAAGCTATCTTGTAGGTAAGCACACGCGTCTTGCCAGAGCCTGCTCCGGCAATGACCAGCTGCGGACCGTCACAATACTCTACAGCCTCGCGCTGACCATCGTTCAGCTGTTGCAGCAAGTCGTCTCTGGTCATAGCTCCTCACACTCTTTGAGCCACAGCGTATTCGAAGCATCGCTTGGCATGCGCCAATCGCCACGGGGCGATAGCGAGATGGAACCGACCTTGGGACCATCGGGCAAGCAAGAGCGCTTGAACTGTTGGTTAAAGAAACGGCGGCAGAACGTGGTGAGCCACTTCTTGATGGTGGCATCGTCGTAACGACCAGCGAAGGCCTGCTGTGCCAGGAAGAATATCTTCTGCGGACGGAAACCGAAGCGCATGAAGTAATAGATGAAGAAATCGTGCAACTCGTAAGGACCCACAAGGTCTTCAGTCTTCTGTTTGATATTACCCTCTTCATCGGCAGGCGTAAGCTCGGGCGAGATTGGTGTATCAATTACGTCGAGCAAAGTGTCCTTCTGAGGTGCAAACTCCTTCTGAGCAGCCAAATAACGAATAAGATACTGAATGAGCGTCTTGGGAATGCTGGCGTTGACACCATACATCGACATGTGGTCGCCGTTATAGGTTGCCCAACCAAGTGCCAGCTCCGAGAGGTCGCCCGTGCCAACAACCAGTGCGTTGAGCTTGTTGGCAAGGTCCATCAGGATCTGCGTACGCTCGCGCGCCTGCGAATTTTCATAGGTAACATCGTGGTTCGACGAGTCGTGACCAATATCCTCGAAATGCTGTATCACGGCCTTGGCAATAGGAATCTCCATCTGCGAAATGCCAAGGGTCTGCATGAGCGTAGTAGCATTATCGTGCGTGCGGTCGGTCGTGCCAAAGCCTGGCATGGTGACGCCTACGATACCCTTGCGGTCGTAGCCCAAGCGATCGAAGGTGCGCACGCAAACCATCAACGCCAGCGTGGAATCGAGACCACCGCTGATGCCGATGACCACATGTTCGCAATGAATATGATGAAGACGCTGGGCCAATCCCAAGGTCTGGATGTTCAGTATCTCCTCGCAAGTTTCGCGCATGTCCTCGTCGGCAGGAATAAATGGATGCGGATTCACGGTACGCGTAAGTTTGAACTCATGCTGCTCCTGCAGAGGTTTGGTATCGATGAGGCGAGCCTGATAGTGGCGCTGAGCATTAATAAACGTGGTATTGGTCTGACGCTCCGTGCGCAGGCGCTCGACATCAATCTGAGATACCTGTAACTGTGGCTGCAACGAGAAGCGATCGCCCTCGACCAGCATCTTGCCATTCTCCAGAATCATCGCGTTACCACCGTACACCACATCCTGCGTGGACTCGCCAAAGCCGCAAGAACTATACACATAGCCACTCAGCGTGCGGGCACTCTGCTGCATCAACAGCGAGCGCAGATAGCGGTGTTTGCCCGTCAACTCGTCGCTTGCTGAGAGGTTGAAAATGATGTCGGCACCGGCCATTGTGAGATGATTGCTGGGGGGAACAGGCGCCCAGACATCCTCACAAATTTCAATGCCCAGCTTCACGCCACCTTCTGTACGGAACAAGGTGGGTTCGGGGGTGAGCAATAGCTGCGTACCTGCAAGGTAGATCTCGGTAGGATTGAGGTCTTGCGCAGAAGCAAACCAACGCTTCTCGTAGAACTCATTATAGTTGGGCAGATAGGTCTTGGGAACGATACCCAGTAACGAGCCGTGCTGGATGACGGCGGCACAGTTGAACAACAAGCCACCAGCCTGAACAGGCATACCCACTATGCAGATAACATCAAGCTTGCGCGTGAAGTCGAGCAACATCATGAGTCCCTCCTCAGCCTTGTCCAAGAGCAGGCGCTCCTTAAACAAGTCCTGACACGAATAGCCGGTCAGCGACAACTCGGGGAAACACATGACTTCGACGTGGTCGGCATCGGCCATCGCGATGAGCTTCTCCATCTCCAACACGTTGTATTCAACATCGGCAACTCGAACAGCAGGTACCGCAGCAGCTACCTTGACAAATCCGTACTTCATAGTCTTATCTTATTTTTTTATTTGTTACACTTAAGGAATCAATAACGACGAGTCGCCATAACTCAGGAAACGAAAATCGTGAGCAAGGGCATAGTCGTAAATCTTGTGCCAGTCGCCCTTCACAAAAGCACTCACCAGCAACAGCAGCGTAGACTGAGGCTGATGGAAATTCGTAATGAGCATCTGGACGATCTTATACTCATAGCCTGGAGCAATAATAATCTGCGTTGAAGAATGGAGCACCGTCAAATCACGACGGACCATCCACGCAAGCAAGGCTTCCAGCGCCTTTGTACTGTCAACGTTCAAATTTGATGTTTCAGCTTCATAGGGTTCCCATTGGGACACGTGCAGCGATTCCTCGCTGATTTCGGGCTGCGCCATCACCTTCAAACCCATATAATATAGACTCTCGAGCGTGCGAACACTGGTAGTGCCAACGGCAATGGCCTTGCCCTGATGAGCAATCAAGCGTTCGAGGGTGTGACGACGCACGGCAATGTATTCTGTATGCATCGGGTGTTCGCCAATCGTTGAGCTCTTGACGGGCTTAAACGTTCCGGCGCCGACATGCAGCGTGACTTCCTCACGTTCTATACCACGGGCATCGACATCAGCCAACACACGCTGGGTGAAATGCAAACCAGCCGTTGGGGCAGCCACACTTCCTTTAATCTTGGAATAGACAGTCTGATAGGTGGTCTTGTCGCTCTCCTGCGTCTCACGGTTCAGATAGGGAGGAATGGGCAGTTCACCAACGGCATCGAGAATCTCGGCAAAGCTGATCTGTGAGGCGGTGCCATCGGTCTTTGCCCAACAGAATTCTACCAGCTGGCTGGTGCCCTGTTCATGCAGACGGGTAGCACGCAGTTCTATCTGCTCGCCTTTTATCTCCAATGGGCGCACCAACGTGCCGTCCTTCCATTTCTTGAGATTTCCCACCAGACAGAGCCATTGGCAACGCTCGGTCTGCTGGAACATCACCTCATAATCGGAAGGCAGGGCGGGCTCCAGCAGAAACACTTCAATCAAAGCGCCTGTAGACTTGCGGAAATGCATGCGGGCCTGAATGACCTTGGTGTTATTCATCACCATCAGCGCCCCTTCAGGCAGATGGTTGGAGAGGTTGCGAAACACGTCTTCGCTCACCTGTCCTTTGTTGTAGATCAGCAATTTCGACTGATCGCGCTCTGCCTTGGGGAACTTAGCAATACGTTCGTCAGGCAGAGGGTAGTTATAGTCACTTATTTGTATTTCTTTCGTATTCATAATCAAATCATCAACTCAAAATCAGCGCTTTCAACATTGCGAAAAGCAGCGTCAGGCAAAGTATGGCAATGGGTACATCGCAGAGCTTGGCCGAATAACAGACCAAGTGAGGACCGCAATAGCGGTGGTAAGCCCAGCAATAGAGACGGTAGACGCCGTAGCCTACAAGGGCGCCCCACAGTAATCCGACGGTGATGTCGCCAGGATAATGAACGCCCAGATAAAGGCGGGTATAGCAGTTGGTCAGCGACCAGAGAACCATAGCAATAGTAAAGAGGCGCTGGCGCATAAGCAGGGAAAAGAAGATGGCGATGGAGAAGGTATTCGAAGCATGAGCGGAAAAGAAACCATAACGACCGCCACGATAGCCGTCGACGGTATCGACCAATAAGCCAATCTCCGGATCGCGCCCCGGACGCCAGCGTGCCACCAGGGGCTTGACTATCGTGTCGTCGATAGTACCCGCAAAGAAAACACACAAGCCTGCTGCCGCCAAAACCAGGAAGATGCGAAGCACCGTTGTATTGCTGCGCATAACGACATAGAAAAGTGCCAAGTAAAGTGGAATCCACGTGCGCGCATTGGTCAGCGTCATCATCAACGTGTCAAGGAAGAGTGAATTGCTGCCATTGAGCAGCAAAAGTAATTCTTTGTCAAAGTGTATCAACTCTTCCATAAGCGATCCATGAAAATTAGGGTTAAATCACTTCAATCTGAGTTGTTTCAAGCCAACCCTTTTTACCATCGGCAACACGGATTTCCTTCCATCCCTTCATCGAGTCATCAGTAATGGTAACACGCGTACCCTCGTGAAGAATAAAGAGGTCGGTACCATTGCGAGCCGGCGTGCTCTTAACGGGAACAGCAGAACGGATAATGACAGCACCGGTACGATGATCGAGCGCACGTTTCTGTTGCCAGGCAAAGAGATTGCTGGAGAGGAACACGAACAACAGCAACAGGCCACCGAAGAAACCGACCTTGCGGAGCCAAACGGCATCGGCAAAGAGATAAGCCAATGCCAAAATAATAACCAGAACCAGCGATATCAGAGCAACACGGGCCCAAGCATCGACACTCATCAGATTGACCAGCGAGCGATACCAGGTGACGAAGAACATCTCTGATTCGGGCACAATCTTGTCGATGGTCTTTGAACGGGCCATCTGCAGATTGAAACGTATATCCTCGTCGCCTGGCGAAAGCAGCAGGGCACGCTCATAGGCAATCACAGCCTTGGTGATTTGGTCCATACGGTAATAGCAGTTACCCAGATTATAATAGAGGTCGGAAGAAACGCCCGCCTTCAGCAACTGTTCGTAAGCCTGAGCAGCTTTCTGGTAATTCTCATTGACATAAGCACTGTCGGCATCAGCCTTGGTGACGGCAGCCTGAGATGTGAGCGGGAAGAGAGAAGAGCACAGGAGCAGGGCCGTCAGAACAACCATAGTGGCAGAACCAGACTTCTTTCCTTTCTTCATCGTAGTGGCAATCTGAGTGATTGCACCCATTGCCGCATCGTAAACCTTATTCATATTACCTGTTGCGTCGCCAGGAGCGTAACGAGCATATTCACACTCGTCGAGAGCGCCTAGGAACTGATCAATAACCGATTGTTCGACACTATGAGACAGGAGCTGCTGGCTGATATTCTCACGCGACAACTGCTCGACAGGCATGCTGAGCTTGTCGCCCACATAACCCCAAAGAGCACGCATCACCTCATCGTAAAACTCACCGCTCTTACCTGCCTGCATCAAGCGATGAGCCTGCTTCAGTCGCTTCGTAGCTACCTTGTTAGCCTTACCAGCACGCTGTCCGGCAATATTGGCACGCTCAATAGCTCTGCGACGGAATATCACCAAAAGCAGGATGAACGCTAACAACAGAACACCGAGAGAAGCCCAATACGCTGTAGAACCGAAGAAGAACTCATCGACAGCATGCTGACGGGTGGAACCAGTGTGAATATAGTGAATATCGCTGTTCAGCAGTTTGACATCTTCCTGAGCAGTGAATGCCGCTGGACTGGAACCATCGCCCTTGGAAACATGAAGATGGAAGGGTTCAGTCTTCACCGTCTTATAATTGCCTGTCTGTGTGTCAAAATAGATGTACTCGATGGCAGGAATCTCATAATCGCCCTGATGACGTGGTACTGCAAGGAAATCGTAAATGATTGAGCCCTCAAGACCTTGTGTAGTAAGACGCGTCTTGTCTGTAACCTTAGCATCATACTTGTCAAAGTCCTTGGGGAACTGAACGACGGGTTCCTTCAGCAGTTTCATATTACCAACACCGCTCACCACAACCTGGAGTTTGATAGGATCGTTGGCTTTAACCTCGGTTTTATCTAACGTTGCCGAGATATTATACTGCCCCACTCCACCAGAGAATCCTGCAGGACGCTGAGGCAGAGGATCGACCTGAATCGTGATGCCTGGAGCCTTGATCTGTTTCTTGACTTCGATATAACCGGAGCCACCATTGAAGAATGCCTCGAAGGGATCGACAGAACGATTCTGCTGGACCACCAGTCCTTCGTAAGTAATGCTGGGAATCTCCAGTTTTCCGGTAGCCTGCGGGAACATGACATACTGCTGCCAAGTGACCGTACGATAAGGACGGCCATTAAACTGTTCGACCTGGAAACTCTTCTCCTGAGGCAGTGGGACTTCACGTGTGTAGAAGCTCTTCAAGTCGGCCATTTTACCATTGAGTTGGGTAAGACCGACAAGTGTATATACCTTGTAAGTAAGCAAGATAGGTTCCTGTTCACGGACATGCTGTTTAGAAGCACTCACCTTGATGAAGAGGTCGGAACCGGAGATAGCAGAGCCTGCTGGGCGCACATCGCCAGTAGAACTCTGCTGATGTCCCTGTTGCTGTCCGCCTTGCGACTGTCCCGCCACCTTGATGTGCAGTTCGTTGGACGTAATAGTCTTACCATCGACCGTAGCACGCGCTGCTGGAATGGTAAACGAGCCCTGACGTTGAGCCACCAGAATATAGGTATAGGTAACGGACGAGGTGCTCGACGTGTGACCATTTACCATCTGGAAACTGCTTTGTGTCGACGTAGAAGGTCCCATTAATACCTCCAAGCCGTCGGGCATTTGGGCAGCACGGAATCCTGACACGTCCTGAGTGTTAACGGTATAGCTCAACCGGAACTGCTCGCCCACAGCAACCTGCGAGGGAGCGCGTCCGCTGATACTCTGGGCCCAAGAGACCAGAAATGACATATTAAATAACAAATATGTAATCAGTCGCTTCATTGCATCCAAACCTTATTATTAGTCCTCATTAATTCTTTACCAGTTTTTCTCAAGACGACGCTTGCCAGACTGCTGCTGCGCTTTCTTCATACGCTCCTGCGTCTGTTTCTCCTCCTGAATGGCGGCATTCAACATCTGCTCGGCATTCTCACGGCTCATCTGCTGTTTGTCCTGATTCTGCTTCTGCTGTTTCTGCTCGTCCTTCTTTTGGTCTTGCTTCTGTTCGTCTTTCTTCTGGTCTTTATTATCTTTATTGTCTTTGTTCTGTTGATCGTCTTTATTTTGCTGGTTCTGCTGCTGTTGCTGTTGTTGACGCTTGCAGACAGCCAGGTTGTAACGCGTCTGGTCGTCAGCAGGATTGTTGCGCAAAGCCTCCTTGTAAGCCTCGATAGCTTCACCAAACATTTTACGCTGCTGACACATCACGCCCATATTATGATAGGCCATCGCCCGACGCAACGGATTGGTCTCTATCTTGGCAGCCGACTCCCATTGGGCAACAGCAGCAGAATCCTTGCGCTGTAACATGAGCGCATTGCCCAGATTATAATTGGCTTGGGGATTGCGAGGATTCTTTTCGACTGCCTTACGATAAGACACCTCAGCCTCAGCACTATTGCCAAGACGGAATTGCTTATTGCCTTGACGTATCATCTGACGGTCTGATTGCGCCTGCACACCAACACTTAACAATAACAGCAATAAAACTGTTGCAGTCTTGGGACTGCGCTTAAACAGTGAGAGACGCTTGAGTAAGGGGTTGCGAACCTCCAAAACACATATTTCGATGATCAGAAGCAGGAGAACCAGAATACCTACAGCCTGGAACTGTTCGTCGTAATCGCTATAGATAGTACTCTCTATTTCCTTCTTCGCCAACTTATCAAGTTCGTTGTCAAGCTGCTGCTGGGCATTACTGTTGTTCTCTACGTGAATATAAGCGCCACCGCCGGCTTGAGCAATATCACGGCACATCTGTTCGTTGAGCCCGGTCATAACCGTCTGGCCGGAAGCGTCCTTCATGTAGTCGCCATCGCCTGTAGGAATGGGGGCGCCACCTGTAGAGCCAACGCCTAACAGATATACACGCATACCTTTACTCTCTGCTTCTTTAGCGGCTTCTACAGCTCCACCTTCATGATCTTCACCATCAGTTATCACGATGATAGCCTTGCCCACGCCTTGCTGCTGAGTGAAACTATGAGTGGCCATAGAAATAGCTGCAGCAATATCGGTTCCCTGAGTAGAAATCATAGATGGCGAAATACTCGACAGGAACATCTTGGCACTCACATAGTCGCTGGTGATTGGCAACTGCACAAAAGCATCGCCAGCAAAAACAATAAGACCGATCTTGTCATTAGAGAAATTGTCGACCAGATTCTCTACCATCATCTTCGAACGGTCCAGACGACTGGGAGCAACATCTTCTGCCAACATGGAATTACTGATATCCATACAGATGATGGTCTCAATACCTGTACGCTTCTCGTGACTGATCTTGGTGCCAAACTGCGGACGTGCCAACATCACAATAAGGAGGATGAGCGCTGTCAACATCAGCCAAAACTTAACCAATGGACGGAAACGCGACACATCGGGCATCAGCTGGCGCACCAGTTCCATCTGTCCGAAACGACGCAGGCGCTGCTTCTGCTGACGTACCAGAAAGAGGCGTAGCACGTAGAGCAGTGGTACAACCACCAATAGATAGAGATATATGGGAGATTCGAATCTAAACATCTTTAGGGTAATTTTCTGAATATAGTTATACGCAACAATATCTCCAGCAGCAACAGCAAGACAGCAGCCAGTGCGATGGGCTGGTAGGCCTCATAGCGACGGCTGAACTTCTTGACATTGAGCTTCGACTTCTCAAGTTTGTCAATTTCCTTGTATATCTGCATCAGCTCCTTGTTGTTGGTGGCACGATAGAAATCGCCATCGGTAGCTGCAGCAATTTCGGAGAGCGTCTTGGTGTCGATCTCGACAGGAATATTGATATACTGAATACCACCGGCCACCGACATCGGATAAGGCGCCACCTTGTTGGTACCCACGCCAATCGTGTAGACTCGAATGCCAAAACTCTTGGCAATCTCTGCGGCAGTCATAGGAGACAAGTCGCCACGATTGTTAGAACCATCTGTCAACAAAATGACCACCCTACTCTTAGCTTTAGAATCCTTCAAACGACTGACTGCATTGGCCAATCCCATACCGATAGCCGTTCCGTCTTCTATCAAACCACGCTGAGCAATATCTGTACGCACGTTACGCAAAAGGTTAAGCAACGAGGCATGATCGGTCGTCATTGGACATTGAGTGAAAGCCTCACCGGCGAAGATGCTCAGACCAATATTATCGTTGGGACGACCTACAATAAACTCGGCAGCGACCTGCTTGGCGGCCTCTATACGGTTAGGACGAAGGTCTTCAGCTAACATACTGGTGGAAACGTCCATCGCCAGCATAATATCGATGCCTTCTACCGACTCATTTTTCCAAGAGTTCTGAGTCTGCGGACGAGCCAAGATGAGCACCAGCAGTACAAAAACTGCCAAGCGCAGCAATAACTGCAGGGGCATCAGCGTCACCTTCCACGAGTGTGGGGCAAAGCGATAAGCCTGCGTATCACTCATCCGCATGGTAGGCTCGCTCTTCTTCCTGTACATCAAATACCAAATTAAATATGGTATGATGAGCAGCAGCAGAAACAGATATTCTTTATTGGCAAATTCCATTCTATTCTTTAAATATTACGTCAAACCAAAAGTTGATAAACCTGATAGACTATGTAACAGAACAATACGACGATGACGAGAGCCACACCGAAGATGACGGATTTCAGTACACGACGCTCTTTCTGCGAACGCAGGTCTTCTGTCGACAACTGTGGCTTCTGTACCTCTTCCTCAGGCTGATTCTCCAGTTTTGTCTGGTTGATAAAGTCAATAGCGTTGACCAAGTTGGCATCATTCTCGTTGATGAGTGTAGAATACTTGGCAAACTTCACCAAATCGGCAGTCATGAAGAGCTGACGCAACTCATCAAGACTCTGCTTATCATCAGCAGCCATCAGGCGTTCGATGATTTCCGAACTCGTCATCTCCATAGCCGAGAAGCCGTAACGCTCCTCGATATAACGACGCAGGGTATCTGTCAATTTAGTATAATACTCTTTCTGATTCTCAGATGCCACCATCTTGTCAGCCTTTATCTGCTCGATTTCGCGCATAGCCTTCTGGTGAGGCAAGAGTCGTTTTACTATCTTTATATGAGCAATAATCGGTTTGTTGTCACGCAGCCGAAGATAAAGCCAATAAGCTAATGCCATCAACAGCAACATCAGTACGCTGAGCCAGAAAGACAAGCTCCAGTCGCTCCAAAGGAAAGGATTATCCTGAACGTCTTTGGGTGGGAACATCTTATCTAGCTGAGTGGTATCAACTTCAACCTCCAAAACCTTAAGCGCTAAATCGGCAGAAGACAGTTCCTTGCCATTAACTTTCACTTTGAAAGGAGGCAGGTGATAAAGCGAGCCGTCGAACGAAGTCAGGGTGATGAGCATCGTCGTAGAAGTAGGCTGTTGAGTGCTGATAACTTCCACACCAGGAACCAGCATCTGACGAGGCTGTAACTTAGGCCACTCAACCTTTGCATCCTCGTTAGACTGGACGGTCAGCATGACTTGTGCCTGCTCGCCAATCATCATCTCTATAGGGTCTATCTTAGCTTCAATACTCGATTGAGCAAAAACAACCAAAGTACTGATAATCAGATAGGTAAATATAATAAATCTTTTCATTAACTTCTCCGTTTAAACAGCATTAACAACGACTTTACATAATCCTCATGTGTGGCAATACTTACCAAATCAACATTACTTTTATTCATTGTATCATGCAGTTGTTCCTGACGATGAATCCAGTAACGCTCATGAGCCTGACGCAGTCTGCTGCTCGATGTATCGATGTATTGTTCGTAACCAGTCTCCGCATCTACCACACGCATTAATCCTACATTCGGCAGTTCACGATCACGCTGATCAAACACCTGCAGAGCAACAACATCGTGTTTTCTATTGGCAATCTGAAGAGGTTGCAGAAAATCCTGTCTGACATAGAAGTCGCTCAGCACAAAGGCTGTGCAACGACGCTTAGCCACACTGGTCAGAAACTCCAAAGCCTGCTTCATATCAGTACGACGAGACTCTGGCTGAAAATCCAACATTTCACGGATAATATAGAGGATATGTTTGCGGCCTTTCTTGGGAGGAATATACTTCTCTATGCGGTCAGAGAAGAACACCACACCAATCTTATCATTGTTCTGAATAGCAGAAAAGGCAATAGTTGCAGCTATCTCTGTCACCATATCACGTTTCATCTGACGCTGCGTACCGAAATCCTGTGAACCGCTGACATCAATCATCAACATCACAGTCAGTTCACGCTCTTCCTCAAACACCTTGACGTAAGGACGATGAAAACGGGCGGTCACATTCCAATCGATATCACGGACATCATCACCGTACTGATACTCACGAACCTCAGAGAAGGCCATACCCCTACCCTTAAAGGCAGAATGGTATTGCCCTGCAAAGACGTTCGAGCTCAGACCGCGAGCCTTGATCTCAATCTTTCTGACTTTCTTTAATATTTCAGATGTTTCCATCAGGGAACTTCAACCTTATTGATAATCTTCGAGACAATCTCCTCGCTGGTGATATTCGATGCCTCAGCCTCATAGGTCAGACCGATACGATGACGTAGTACATCATGAGCTACGGCACGCACATCCTCTGGTACTACATAACCGCGACGCTTAATGAATGCATAAGCACGGGCAGCCTTTGCCAGATTGATAGAAGCACGTGGTGAACCGCCAAACGAAATCAGATCCTTCATATCCTTCAGTCCATAGCGATCAGGATAGCGGGTAGCAAACACGATATCAGCAATATACTGCTCAATCTTCTCGTCAATATAAACCTCACGAACCACCTGACGAGCCTTCAGTATCTCTTCGGATGTGGTAACAGGAGTGACCTTTGGCAACGACTCCTGGATATTTTCGCGGATAATGCGTTTCTCCTCTTCGATAGTTGGATAACCAATGACCACTTTCAACATGAAACGGTCCATCTGAGCCTCAGGCAGTGGATAGGTTCCCTCCTGCTCGATGGGGTTCTGAGTGGCCATCACTAAGAAAGGATTTGGCAGATTGAATGTCTCACTACCAATAGTCACCTGCTTCTCCTGCATAGCTTCCAGCAATGCACTCTGCACCTTTGCAGGAGCACGGTTGATTTCGTCAGCCAGCACGAAGTTTGCAAACACAGGTCCCTGCTTCACCTGGAAACGTTCGTCCTTCTGTGAATAAATCATCGTACCCGTTACGTCAGCAGGTAAGAGGTCGGGGGTAAACTGAATACGACTGTAGGTAGCATCAATCAGTTGAGCCAGTGTCTTGATGGCTAAGGTCTTTGCCAAACCAGGAACACCCTCCAACAGGATATTACCGTCAGAAAGCAGTCCGATGAGCAATGAGTCAACTAGATGTTTCTGTCCTACAATCACCTGATCCATGCCCGAAACAAGATTCTGCACGAATCCACTTTGTTGTTCTATCCGCATGTTCAATTCGCGGATGTCAATAGCTTCTGCCATAATTATTCTAATCTTTTGTTGTTATTCTTCTCTTTGAAATTGCAAAATTACTCAATTCCTCGCTGATTGCGCACATTCTCATGCCTAAATATTATTAAAAAAGTTTCCTAAAACTTTATTTTAAGAAACTTTTCATTATCTGAGCCCTCCAATGTTATTGCTTGCTACGTTTCTTCAACTGCAGCTTAGGAATCTTGATGGTTTGACCGGCCTTGATCGTCGGATTACGAGGCAGGTCGTTAAACACCTCTACATAACATTCCATATCTGGTCCTAAGTGAGCACGACAAATGCTATAGAACGTCTGTCCTGCCAACACTTTTACCTCGTGATCCAACCCAACAATACGGTATGCCCCCAAACGCACACGATCATCTTTCTGAGCATATTTGTCTACTGCCTCTACGGGCTTGGGGTTCGGTTGTTCAGCAACAGGCTTTGGCTGTTCAGCAACAGGTTTCTGTTGTTCAGTAAGTGGCTTCTGTTGTTCCTCTTTAACAAGCGAAGTCTTCCCTACTTCTTCCACTGGAGCTTCCTCGTCGTTAGCATTCTGTGTTTCAGGAACATAGATGGTATCTTTTACAAATACAGTATCTACTAATGTAGGTACGACAGTCTGCTGAGCACCATAATAGAAACCGCCAAAAGCAGAGAGTGCCATCAGGGCTATTACAACCAGGCCTGCAAGTATCCATTTGCCCCAAGGACGTGACTCTTCTTCAAACTCCTCTTCTTCCGGTTTCTCTTCTTCAAATTCAGGCTCTGTCTGTTTGCCTGGGAGATCAACAATTTCTACCGTTTTTTGAGTATTCTGTGGTTCAGAAACTTCTTGAATTAAAGGAAGCACTTCCTCTTCAACTATGGGAGTTTCCTCAACAACAGGAGCCTCTTCAACAACAGGAGCCTCATTCACGGCAGGACTTTCTACTTCAGGAATATCTAATAGCGGCATAGCCTCTATCGACATATCCTCCTTAGCCTCCTCTTCTTCGCTGATAGTTGGTTGCTCCTGTATATCATCAAACTCAACACCATCGTTGAGTATCACCGTTTCGAATTGCGAGAAAGGCTTGTTTACCAGTTCCTTCATTGTAGGATCTGGAACAAAAGAAACCTTCGAATGACTATCGATCATCACACGCTCACCCGTTCTCACACTAACGCTTTCGCGCGCCTCAACATCGATAATCTTAAAGGTTCCCAGTCCCTTGATTTTTACCTGTTCACCCAACTCCAAATGGTGCAGAATGAGTGCAAACATATCCGAAGCAAACTGGTTGGCCTCTTTCTGCTGCAATCCGTTTTTCTCTACCAATATTTTGGCAATATCTTGTATCGTCAGTCTTCCCATCTTTACTTTCCTCCCTTCAGTTTATCTTTCCACGTCTGGTTCGGTTTAAAGGTTAACACCAACTTGGGGGGCACCAGCATGCGCTGTCCCGTAGAAGGATTTACCATCACACGTTCCATCTTCTTTTTAGTCTCAAAGACTCCGAAGTTAGGCACCAGCACAGCATTGTCTTCTTGAAACGCATCAGCCATCGCGTTTATCAGATTACCAGCCAGTTTCTGAACGTCCTTGGGTGCATAGCCCGTTCGCTCAGCCAGCTCTGCTATAAACTCCTTGTTATTCATATTTGGTTTTTACTTATTTGGGAAGTTGCATATATGTCAAATTCTTCTGCATCAGTAATGCGGACATCATAGAATGCCCCTATCGTCAGCTGTTCGCTGGCAGGAATAAGCACCTCCGGATCTACCTCTGGCGAACAGAATTCCGTTCGTCCGACGTAGTAGTCACCCTCCAGGCGGTCAATAACCACCCGCAGGATAGTACCAATCTTCTCCGCCTCTATCTCCGCACTAATATTCTGCTGCAGCCGCATGAGTTTGTCCAGTCTTCTCTGTTTCACATCCTCAGGAACATCATCCTCGTAATGCTGTTCCGAATAGGTACCCTCTTCTTCAGAATAAGCAAAGGCGCCCATACGCTCGAAGCGCGCCCAACGCGTAAACTCCAGCAGTTCAGTAAAGTCATCCTCCGTTTCACCAGGAAATCCCACCATCAATGTCGTACGGATATGAATACCAGGAACCTCCTTTCTTAATCGTTCTACCAACTCGTATGTTTCCTGTTTCGTAACGTTACGTCGCATGCTGCTTAACATATGGTCAGAGATATGCTGCAGGGCTATATCAAGATATTTGCAGACATTCTTCTTCTCACGCATCACCCGCAGCAAGTTCCACGGGAAATGTGTAGGATAAGCATAGTGCAGACGTATCCACTCTACCCCGGGAATATCTGCCATCTTCTCAATGAGTTCAGCTATATGCTGCTGACCATCAAGATCGACGCCGTAATAAGTTAACTCTTGAGCAATAACGTTAAACTCCTTCGTCCCCTGACTAACCAGATATCTAACCTCGTCAAGAATCTCCTGCATAGGCCGGCTTTGATGCTTACCTGTAATCAACGGTATAGCACAATAGGCACAGTGGCGGTCACACCCCTCGCTGATTTTTATATATGCATAGTGTGCCGGTGTGGCAATATGACGAGGAGCATGATCCAGAATCTCAATAGCTGCAGAATTCTCAGCATTTTCCAGATCCCTTAACAGCTGTTTATAATTAAATTTCCCATACCAACCGTCTACCTCAGGAATTTCCTTTTCCAAGTCAGCCAGATATCGTTCTGAGAGACAACCCATCACGAAGAGCTTCTCGATTCTTCCTTCTGTCTTTGCCTGAGCAAACTCAAGGATTGTATTGATGCTCTCCTCTTTAGCGTCGTTGATAAAACCACAAGTATTCACCACGACGATGTCTCCCTGAGGGTCGTCACTATCATGGGTACACTGATAGCCGTTAGCTTCCATCAGTCCCATCAGCGTCTCGCTATCCACAAGATTCTTCGAGCAGCCGAGTGATATTATGTCAATGGTTTTCTTCAAAATAGTAGAATCAATTATTAATCTCAAAAAGAGAATCTACAAACTGTTTCTTGTTGAAGAGTTGCAGGTCCCGCATACCCTCACCTAGTCCGATATATTTCACAGGCACCTTCAGTTGATCGGAAATACCTATCACTACACCGCCCTTGGCTGTGCCATCGAGCTTCGTAATCGCCAGTGACGTAATCTGCGTGACTGCTGAGAACTGTTTAGCTTGTTCGAAGGCATTCTGTCCAGTAGAGCCGTCCAATACTAGCATCACCTCATCGGGAGCCTCAGGCAACACCTTCTTCATCACCTCTTTAATCTTCTTCAACTCGTTCATCAGACCCACTTTATTATGCAGACGTCCTGCGGTATCAATCAACACCACATCAGCATCATTTGCCTTCGCGCTCTGCAACGTATCAAAAGCCACTGAGGCAGGATCGCTGCCCATCTGTTGTTTCACCACAGGGACACCCACGCGCTCGCCCCAGATACACAACTGATCTACAGCAGCAGCACGGAATGTATCGGCAGCACCTAGGTAAACCTTCTTTCCGGCTTGCTTAAACTGCCAGGCTAGCTTACCTATAGTCGTCGTTTTGCCTACACCATTCACGCCAACAACCAGAATGACATACGGCTTATGATCTGAAGGCAGATCCCAGTTATCATTATCTTCTGTGTTGTTTTCAGCCAGCAGCGAGGCTATCTCATCACGAAGAATGGCGTTCAGCTCTGCCGTAGACACATACTTGTCGCGAGCCACACGTTCCTCAATACGTTCAATAATTTTCAAAGTAGTCTCCACACCGACATCAGAGGTGATCAGCACCTCCTCAAGATTGTCGAGCACATCGTCATCAACCTTCGATTTTCCCGCTACAGCACGAGCCAATTTATCAAACACACTGGTCTTGGTCTTCTCTAGTCCCTTGTCCAGCGTTTCCTTCTTATCCTTATTAAAAAATCCAAATATACCCATAGTGAGTGCAAAGGTACAAAAAAATAAGGCTGCAACCAAATATTGCAGCCTTAAATTTTATCATTGCTTAAATATTAGTTCTTAAAGAAGTCCTTAACAGCCTCGTTAGGAACCATCTGCTCATCAAAGACGTAAGCGCCTGTCTTGGGGCTCTTTACCATCTTGATAACCTTTGTGTAAGCGCGACCATCCTTTGAGCCTTCGTGGAGGGTAGCGACGGTTTTCTTTGCCATGCTTTAAACAGATTATTTAATCTCCTTGTGCACAG